>Ga0310695_10002347_pt1 | contig 40269 bp, 29 predicted proteins | sample RumenRJG_04DNA_FD_203882 | JGI IMG/M metagenome (GOLD analysis project Ga0310695, IMG submission 203882) | Bovine rumen microbial communities from Lethbridge, Alberta, Canada - RJG_04 (v2) (version 2) | ecosystem: Host-associated > Mammals > Digestive system > Stomach > Rumen | place: Canada...
TATAATGCTCAGTTTCCCCATATGGCACAAGGCCATTCCCTGTATGTATCGATGATGAAACAGAAAGCCCGCATCGAGGTCAACGAAGAAGGCACCAAAGCCGCCGCTGTCACTATCGCCGAGATGGATTTGGCAATGGATCCAGGGCCAAGACAATACGAGAAGGTGGACTTCCACGCCACCCGTCCGTTTGTCTATTACATCATGGAAATGAGCACCCGCACAGTATTCTTTATGGGAACCTATCAGGGAAATTAAAAGTTAATAGTTTACAGTTAATGCACTTAAGTTGAAAAAACAGTTGCCCAGGAGTTTCCAGGCAACTGTTTTTTTGGCTATAATTGATTCTTTTAAACCTTATTCCGGGTTGGTCTTGATCTCGTAGATGACCTTGGCAGCCTCGGCGACGGTCTCGATGGGCGAACCGGCAGGGATGACGCTCTCGGTGTTAGCCATGTCGGGATTGGCATACTGGTCAATGATGCTACCATCCTCGCCATAGACCGACACCTGCACGATGTTGAAGTTGTTCCAGTCCTCGGTGAACTTGTAGAGCGTCAGTTTATAGGCCACGGTCTTGTCATAGCCTCGATCGCGGGTATAATAGGCTCGTGACTCGGGCAAGTCAAACGAATTGCGCACCCACACCAGGAAACTCTTGCCATCATCGGTAGTAGAGATATCAGGGTTGACCGCTAGGGTCTCACCACCATCAGACAGGACATCAAACCAATCGGTAGCATGGGCCGCGGGGGTGGCCAGCAGGAGCGCGAAGAGCGCTATCAATTTCATTGTGAATTGTTTCATTCTTTTTTTGTTTTTAAATTGTTTCAACTCGGCAAAGATAGTGTTTTTTTGAAAAATAGTCGCAGTTCTGAAGGAATTGTTTACTTTTCCACTGCAATCACATCCCTGTTAGGCCCAAGCACACCGGAAGCCTGGATAGAGGCTAGAGACCGCCATAAAACCCCGACAAGGCCCGAAAAGACTACCATTTTCAACAAAAACACGGGGAAATCCGAAGAAATTGTCTAAAATGTTTGCACACCTCTCACTTTTCGCTTATCTTTGCATCAATATGATACTTTTTTCCTAGCAAGGCTGCTTCGTCGTGAGACGAGGCGCTTTTCTTTTTGGAACGATATAGCAGTTGGCCCATCATTGATTTTAATGGGCTCACTAGATTCCCCAGTCTTTTTCCGCTGAACCTTTTAATGCTGATTTCACTAATGAAAACGTATTTCTCGAAAAATATTCAAAACTAATTCGTAAAATTCGCATTAGCCCCGCAGGGTTCAGGCCTTAATCTATATCATTGCATTGCTTTTCTTTTTTATAGCGCCACAGTCAGCAACAGGAGCGCCGACAGGGCTTTTTCAGGGCTTTTTAAAACGTGCTTTTGCTTCAAAAGTCGGTTTTTATTTGGACGATTGGGGAAAATGCCGTAACTTTGGCAGTTTGAAGAGAAATCAATAAATGACAACCAATAAACCAGACAAATTATGTTTGACGAGAAATTAATTCAAGAGGTGACCGCAAAGGCCCAGACGTGGCTCAGTGATGGATATGACGAGAAGACTCGCGCCGAGGTTCAGGCCATGCTCGACAAGGAAGACAAGACCGACCTTGTCGAGTCGTTCTACAAGACCCTGGAGTTTGGCACTGGCGGCCTGCGTGGCATCATGGGTGCCGGCTGCAACCGCATGAACATCTACACGGTGGGCAGCGCTACACAGGGACTTGCCAACTACTTGAACGAGGCGTTCAAGGATCTGGACCAGATTGCAGTGGTCGTTGGCCATGACGTGCGCAACAATAGCCGCCTGTTTGCCGAGACTGTTGCCAACATCTTCAGCGCCAACGGCATCAAGGTGTACCTGTTTGAGGGTCCCCGCCCCACTCCCGAGTTGAGTTATGCCATCCGTCGCCTGGGTTGCCAGAGCGGCGTGAACATCACCGCATCACACAATCCCAAGATCTACAACGGCTACAAGGCCTACTGGGACGACGGTGCCCAGGTGGTAGCCCCCCACGACGTGAACATCATCAATCACGTTAACGCCATCGAGGACGTGCGCGACATCAAGTTTGAGGGCAATCCCGACTTGATCCAGATCATCGGTGAGGACATTGATGCTCCCTACATCGAGGACATCTACACCCTGTCGCTCAGCCCCGAGGTGAACAAGAAGTATCACGACATGAAGATCGTATATACGCCCATCCATGGTGTGGGACGCTACATGGTGCCCCGCTCGATCGAGCGCTGGGGATTTGACAACATCATCCACGTGCCCGAACAGGACGTGATGAGCGGCGAGTTCCCCACCGTGGAGTCACCCAACCCCGAGACGCCCAGCGCCATGGCCATGGCCATCAAGAAGGCCGAGGAAGTGGATGCCGACCTGGTACTGGCCAGCGATCCCGATGCCGACCGCATCGGCCTGGTCATCAAGAACACCAAGGGCAAATATGAACTCGTGAACGGCAATCAGATCCAGATCATCTTCCTCTACTACCTGATGGTGCGCAACCGCGAGTTGGGCCGCCTCACCGGCGACGAGTACATCGTCAAGACCATCGTCACCAGCGAGACTATCCGCAAGATTGCCGACAAGGAAGGCATCAAGATGTTTGACTGCTACACGGGCTTCAAGTGGATTGCCACAGTGATGCGCGAGATGGAAGGCAAGGGTCGCTACCTGGGTGGTGGCGAGGAGAGTTACGGTTTCCTGCCCGAGACTTTCGCCCGCGACAAGGACTCGGTATCGTCCATCCCCTTGATGTGTGAGATCGCAGCCTGGGCCAAGGACAAGGGCATGACCCTGAACGACCTGTTCATTGACCTGTACATCAACTACGGCTACAGCAAGGAGCGCGGCATCAGCGTCGTGCGTCCCGGCAAGAGCGGAGCCGACGAGATTGCCCAGATGATGGTCAACTTCCGCGAGAACCCGCAGCAGACCATCGATGGCTCGCCCGTAGTGCTCATCAAGGACTTCCTGAAACTCGAGCAGCGCGACATGCTCACCGGCGAGGTAACTCCTCTCGACATGCCCGTGACCAGCAATGTGCTGCAATACTACACCCAGGATGGCACCAAGGTTTCGATCCGTCCCTCGGGCACCGAGCCCAAGATCAAGTTCTACATCGAGGTGCATGACCACCTCGACAAGAAGGAGAACTATGATGCCAAGAACGAGTGGGCCGATGAGAAGATCGACCGCATCTGCCAGTCGCTGGGAATCGCGTGATTGGGGGTTAGGAGTTAGATTATTATACTCTAAAACCTAAATAAAGAAACCATTATCAATAAACCAAACAATAAAAATTTAAAAAACATCGATTTATGTCAGAAAAAATTCAGACTTTGAGAGATTCTGCAGCAATGCGCTGGACAGCGCTTCTCTTGCTCGCCCTGGGCATGTTCTGCAGTTACATTTTCATGGACATCCTGTCGCCCATCAAGGACTTGATGGAATCGACACGCGGATGGAGTTCAACGGCATTTGGTACCGAAGAGAGCGCAGAGGTGTTCCTCAACGTGTTTGTGTTCTTCCTTATTTTCGCCGGTATCATCCTTGACAAGATGGGCGTGCGCTTCACTGCCGTGCTTTCGGGTGCAGTGATGCTCGTGGGCGCCATCATCAAGTGGTATGCCGTGACCGACGGCTTTGTCGGTTCAGGCCTTGAGACCTGGTTCAACAACCACCTGAATTACATCCCCCTGTTTGACGAACTGGGCGTATCGCCGTTCTATGAGGGCATGCCCGCGAGTGCCAAATTGGCAGCGTGCGGCTTCATGCTCTTCGGTTGCGGTGTTGAAATGGCCGGTATTACCGTCAGCCGCGGTATCGTCAAGTGGTTCAAGGGCCGCGAAATGGCTCTGGCCATGGGTAGCGAGATGGCACTGGCCCGCCTGGGTGTGGCCACCTGCATGATCTTCTCGCCCTACTTCGCCAAGTTGGGCGGCAACATCAGCGTTAGCCGCGCCGTTGCCTTCGGTGTGGTACTAATGTGCATCGCCTTGATCATGTTCATCGTTTACTTCTTCATGGACAGCAAACTCGACAAGCAGACCGGAGAGGCCGAGGAGAAGGACGACCCCTTCAAGGTGAGCGACATCGGCAAGATCCTGACCAACAAGGGATTCTGGCTGGTATCACTGCTATGTGTGCTGTACTACAGCGCCATCTTCCCCTTCCAGAAGTATGCCGTGAACATGTTGCAGTGCAACATCAATTTCGTTGAGCCCTCCGAGGGTTCGTTCTGGGCAGGTGATTCGGTTGCCATCTGGCAATATATCATCATGCTTGTTGTTGCCGCAACGGCATTCATGAGTAACTTCATGAAGAAGAGCAAGAATGCCAAGTACGGCCTGCTGTGCGTGTCGATTATCGCCTTGATCTGCTATTGCTACATGGGTTACATGCGTCAGTCGGCCGAGAGCGTCTTTGCCGTATTCCCTCTGCTGGCAGTGGGCATCACCCCCATCCTGGGCAACTATGTTGACCACAAGGGTAAAGCCGCATCGATGCTCGTGCTGGGCTCGTTGCTGCTCATCTTCTGTCACTTGACGTTCGCCTTCATCCTTCCCATGTTCAAGAGCAGCACCGTCGGCGGCATCATCATCGCCTATGTCACCATCCTCGTGCTGGGTGCCTCGTTCTCGCTGGTTCCCGCCGCACTGTGGCCCAGTGTGCCCAAGTTGGTGGACTCCAAGATCATCGGTAGTGCCTATGCGCTGATTTTCTGGATTCAGAACATCGGCCTGTGGCTCTTCCCGCTGGCCATCGGCAAGGTGCTCGACAACACCAATCCCGGTGTTACCGACCCGACACAGTATGACTACACCTGGCCGCTCGTGATGCTGGCATGCCTAGGTATCGCAGCCCTGCTCATCGGCCTCTACCTCAAGGTGGTTGACCGTCAGAAGCACCTCGGCCTCGAGGAGCCCAACATCAAGCCCGAGTAAGAATCCATTCACTGATAATGACTTTAGGGACCTTAAGGACTTTAAAGACTTTAAGGTCCCCCTTTTTTAAGTTTAAACCGAAAAAACAATGAGAGAACAGGTTAGAGAGACAATAGCGACCAGAGCTTGGGCACGCTGGACGGTGCTCGCCATAGTGTCATTCACGATGATGGCGGGATATGTCGTCGCCAAGGAGATGTCACCGCTGCAATTCATGCTCGAACGGGCGGCCAGCGATGGCGGCATGGGCTGGACCAGCGGCGAGTTTGGCATCTTTGCCGGCTCACGCGGATTCTTTAACGTGTTCCTGCTGATGCTCTTTGTGGGCGGCATCATCCTCGACAAGATGGGTGTGCGCTTCACGGGCATCCTCTCGTGTGTGCTGATGCTGGCAGGCTCGGCTGCCGTCTATGGCGCGATCACGCTGGTCTCGCCCGAGCCCATGATGACCGTCCCCCTGCTGGGCACCATCAAGCGCCAGGTCGTACTGGCGGCACTGGGATTTGCCTTCTTCGGCATCGGCTACGAGATGTGCGGCATCACTGTGTCCAAGGCCATCGTGCGATGGTTCTCGGGCAAGGAGATGGCACTCGCGATGGGTCTGCAGGTGGCTATGGCCCGCTTGGGAACCGCCCTGGCGCTGGGATTCAGCCCCATCATTGCCCTCAAGTGGGGTCTTCCCCGTCCCATCCTCATCGGTGTGTTCTGCGTCGGTGTGGGCCTCATCGCCTATCTCTACTACTGCACGATGGACCGCCGCCTGGACAAGGAACTGGGCAAGCGGCAGACCGCCGAGGAGGCCGAGGACGAGAAATTCCATTTCTCCGACATGATGCTCACCATCAAGAACCCGGGCTTCTGGCTCATCACCCTGTTGTGCCTGTTCTACTACTCGGCACTCTACCCATTCCTGGACTTCGCGACCAAACTGATGATTTCCAAGTATGGCGTCGAGGCAGGCCTGGCAGGCATGATTCCCGCCATTCTCCCCTTCACGTCGATTGTGCTGACGCCGTTGTTCGGCGGCTGGTGCGACAAGAAGGGCCGCGGCGCCACGATGATGGTCATCGGCAGCGTGATGCTCACGGTGGTGCTGGCCGTGTTTGCCATGCCGGGCAACTCGAGCGCGCTGGCCGTGACACTGATGTGCGTGCTGGGCATCGCCTTCTCGCTGCTGCCCGCCGCCCTGTGGCCCGCCGTGCCCAAGATTGTGCCGATGAAGCAACTGGGCACCTCCTATTCCATCATCTATTACATCCAGAACATCGGCCTGATGCTCATCCCCGTGCTCATCGGCAAGGTACTGGAGCGGGACACTGTGGGCGACAACGTGGATTACACCATGTCGCTCATCATCTTTGCCATCATCGGCGTGTGTGCCATCATCACGGCCACGGCCCTGCTGTGGCTCGACCGTCGTCGCCACTACGGCCTTGAAGATCCCAACATCGTTAACAATTAACATTCACATAACCAACAATTCATTATGAGAATCAAGCAGTTGCTCATGGCGGCGGTACTCGTTGCATCAACCCTCGCGACGACAACGTCCACCATGGCACAGAACAACAGACAATACTCAATCGGTATGGAACAGATCATACTAGACAATATACTGGCCCGCACCAGCATCCGCTCCTATCAGGACCGCCCCGTGGAGCAAGACAAAATCGAGAACCTACTGCGCGCCGGCATGGCCGCCCCGTCGGCCGTCGATAAACGGCCGTGGCACTTCATCGTCGTGACCGACCGCCAGGTGCTTAACGGACTGGCCGAGGCCAATCCCAATGCCGGCATGGCCGCGCGTGCGCCGCTGGCTATCGTCGTGTGTGGCGACAAGACCCGGGCCTTGACCCGCGTGCCCGACTACTGGGTGCAGGACGTTGCCGCCGCGACCGAGAACATCCTCCTTGCCGCCCAGGGCATGGGCCTGGGAGCCGTGTGGACAGGCACCTATCCCACCACCGAGCGTGTCGAGAAAGTGACCGCCGTGCTCAACCTGCCCGAGCACATCGTCCCCTTCTGCACCATCGTCATCGGCTATCCCGAGCGCTATCAGGCCCCCAAGGACAAGTGGGACGAGGGCAACATCAGTTACAACACTTATGGCGGCAAGAAACCCCAGATCATTGAACCCGAACGCACCCTGCGCGAGTTCACCGTGACCGAGGATTTCCTGCTCAACCCCTTCAATTACTTTTCTCAGCCTGGTGGCATGCTCGTGTGTGCCGGCAACAGGGAGAAGAGCAACGCCATGACCATCGGCTGGGGCGCACGGGGTAACCTGTGGGGCCACGGCACCAGCACGGTGACCGTCTATGTCGCCCAGGCCCGCTACACCCGCGAGTTCATGGAGCAGTGCGACTACTTCACCATCATGACCTTCAAGGACATGGACGTGTTGCGCTACATGGGCACCCACAGCGGCCGTGACGGCGACAAGGCTGCCGCCCTGGGGCTGCACGTGGCCTATACCGAGAACGGCACCCCCTACTATGAGGAGGCCGAGTGTGTCATCGAGTGCAAGACGATGTACAGCGGCACATTTGATCCCGCCAACTTCCGCGACGACGTGCCGCGCGATTTCTACGATGGCTTCAAGGCCGGTTACCACTCCTTCTACATCGGCAAGATCGTCAAGGCCATGAAGAAGTAAGGGCTAACTGAGAAAAATTATAGAGTTGCAAAGGAAACACCTCGGCAACTCTATTTTTTAGGCGATGATATAGATGTTGGCCCTGACCCTGCGGGGCTAATGCTAATTACGCGAATTATTTTAAATATTTTTCGTGAAATATGTTCTTAGAAATTAGCATTAAAAAACTTTTTAGGGTCAATTGCTATATCGTTCCTTTTTTTTATGCTATTCCACGCTATCGCCACGGCTAACTCCTGTGGATGACGCTGCCGCTGGCCTGGTGGGTGGCCAGGACAAGCAGTTCGGCAACCTGGACGTGGGCGGGAGCGCTTACGGCAAAGGCGACACACTCGGCGATGTCCTGACCCGTGAGGGGCTGGATGCCCTTATAGACGCCGTCGGCACGTTCCTTGTCGCCATGGAAACGGGTGACCGAGAAGTTGGTCTCGACCAGTCCGGGCTTGATGTTGGTCACGCGCACGCTAGAATGGGCCACGTCGATGCGCAAGCCGTCGCTCAGGGCCTTGACGGCCGACTTGGTGGCGCAATACACGTTACCGCCAGCATAGGCGGCATCACCGGCCACACTGCCGATGTTCACCACATGGCCACGGTCACGCTTGACCATGCCGGGGACGATGAGACGGGTCATCGTCAACAGGCCCTTGATGTTGGTGTCGATCATCGTGTCCCAATCCTCATAGTTGCCCTCATACTCGGGCTCGAGGCCCCATGCTCCGCCAGCATTATTGACCAGCACGTCAATTTCCTGCCACTCGGGGGGCAAGCCGTTGATGGCCGCGGTGGCCGCCTCGCGGTCACGCACATCAAACTCAAGAGTAATCACACCAACACCCAATGCCGACAGTTCACGGGCAAGCGCATCCAGGCGCTCGGCCCTGCGGCCGGTGATAATCATGTTATAGCCAATTATAGCCAATTTGCGCGCGCAGGCCTCTCCGATGCCACTTGTCGCGCCAGTCACTAATGCAATCTTGTTCATGTCTGTTAATACAATTAAACTTGGATTCTCGCCCACAAAGGTACAACTTTATTTCCACAACAGGAAGGCCCCCTGAAGTGTTTCCGATCCCAGAGAACTCTCGCTGTGCCGACAAAGTCAGAAAAATTAATGAGTTAATTTGTTATGAGGGCAATTTTTAGTACCTTTGCAGCCAAATTTAATAAGGCAATATGCAAAACATCCGCAACGTGGCCATCATCGCTCATGTCGATCATGGCAAAACAACTTTGGTAGACAAAATGTTAGCGGCAGGTAACCTGTTCCGCGATAACCAACAGATGGGCACCCAGATCCTCGACAGCAATGATCTGGAACGCGAACGCGGCATCACCATCCTGTCCAAGAACGTGTCCATATCCTATAACGGCTACAAGATCAACATCATCGACACCCCGGGCCATAGCGACTTTGGTGGCGAGGTTGAGCGCGTGCTCAACATGGCCGACGGCTGCCTGCTGCTCGTGGATGCCTTTGAGGGCCCGATGCCCCAGACTCGTTTCGTCTTGCAGAAGGCCTTGCAACTCGGCCTCAAGCCCATCGTCGTCATCAACAAGGTTGACAAGCCCAACTGCCGTCCCGACGAGGTGCAGGAGATGGTCTTTGACCTGATGTGCAATCTCGACGCCAGTGAGGACCAGTTGGACTTCCCCACCATCTTCGGATCGGCCAAGGAAGGCTGGATGAGCGACGACTGGCAGCAGCCCACCGACAACATCACCGCCGTGCTCGACGCCATCATCAAGTACATTCCCGAGCCCGAGATGCTCGATGGTGACCCCCAGATGCTCATCACGTCGCTGGACTACAGCAGTTACGTGGGCCGCATCGCCGTGGGCCGTGTGCACCGCGGCACCTTGAAGGACGGCATGGAGGTTGCCCTGTGCAAGAAGGACGGGGAGGTCGTCAAGCAGAAGATCAAGGAACTGCGCACCTTTGAGGGCATGGGACAGAAGCACGTCGAGAGCGTGAGCAGCGGCGACATCTGTGCCATCATCGGCCTGGAAGGCTTTGAGATCGGTGACACCGTCTCCATTCCCGCCAATCCCGAGCCCCTGCCCCGCATCGCGATTGACGAGCCCACGATGTCGATGCGATTCTGCATCAACGACTCGCCCTTCTTCGGCAAGGACGGCAAGTATGTGACGTCACGCCACATCTGGGACCGCCTGCAGCGCGAGTTGGACAAGAACCTGGCCCTGCGCGTCGAGCGCACCGAGAATGAGGACGCCTGGAACGTCTTTGGCCGCGGCGTACTCCACCTGTCGGTGCTCATCGAGGAAATGCGCCGCGAGGGTTACGAACTCCAGGTGGGCCAGCCCCAAGTCATCATCAAGCAGATTGACGGCGTGAAGTGCGAGCCCATCGAGGAATTGAGCATCAACGTGCCCGAGGAGTATTCCAGCAAGATGATCGACATGGTCACCCGCCGCAAGGGTGAGATGACCATGATGGAGACCCAGAACGACCGCATCCACCTGCAATTCAAGATTCCGTCACGCGGCATCATCGGCCTGCGCACCAATGTGCTCACCGCCAGTGCCGGCGAGGCCATCATGTCTCACCGCTTCCTTGACTATGAGCCCTGGAAGGGTGAAATCTCGCGCCGCACCAACGGTTCACTCGTGGCCATGGAGGGCGGCACGGCCTATGCCTATGCCATCGACAAACTGCAGGACCGTGGACGCTTCTTCATCTTCCCGCAGGAGGAAGTCTATGGCGGACAGGTCGTGGGCGAGCACACCAAGGAGAAAGACCTGGTCATCAATGTCACCAAGTCCAAGAAACTGACCAACATGCGTGCCAGCGGCGCCGACGACAAGGTCAAAATCGTGCCCCCCATCGTGTTCAGCCTCGAGGAGGCACTGGAGTACATCAAGGCCGACGAGTATGTGGAAATCACACCTAACCACATCCGCATGCGCAAGATTGTCCTTGACGAACTCGAGCGCAAGCGCATCGCCAAGCAGAACGGTCAAGACGACGACTAAAAGAGACAGTTTTTCTCTCAAGAACATAAATTGAAGGAGCCTTCCATAACATCGACAGAAGGCTCTTTTTTTTCACTTACATCCCAATGGCCTTGACCCGCGACTCAAAGGCGTCACGGTCACCGATGGCGCCATTTTTAATCTTGGCACGGTAATTATAGATTGTGTTGACCGAGTAATGGAGGAACTCGGCAATGCGGCCGCTGTCCTCGATGCCCAGGCGGATGAGGGCAAAGATGCGGACATCGGTGTTCAGGACGCCGGCATCGGGCAAGCAGATGCGGTTCTCGGGCTTGAGCAGGGCATTAAAGTCGTTGACAAAGTTGGGGAACAGGTGCAAGAAGGTGCTGTCGAACATTTCATACAGTTCCGACAAGTTCTTGTCCCTCAATTCACTGTTGCCCGTGAATTGATATAGCGCGTCCAGGTCGCGGCTTTTCACCATCTTGTTCACCCGCTTGCGCATCTCGTCCAGGCGGTCGATATAGAAAGAGCACAGATGGATAAAACGTCCCACATACTCGTCCTTGACACGGTTGGACTCGTTGAGTTTGAGATTGGTATCGCTCAATTGGCGGTTCAGATCCGAGAGTTGGCTGTTGAGTTGGGCCAGGCGGCTATTACCCTCGCTCAACTCGTTGCGCGCACGCGCCAGTTTCTTGCGCTGGCTATTGCTGTAGAACAGGATGACCAGGAACAGGCCCGCCAGCAGGCTCGCCACAACGGCCAGCGCCAGCAACATGCGGTTGGCACGCTTGAGCGACGCTTCATAATTATCACTGATGGCCGTCAAGACGGGAGAAATCTGATTATTACGCTTCAAGGCGTTGAACTTGGCGGCACATTGCCAGGCGAAACGGATGTAGCGATAGGCACGGTCCATATCCCCGTCGCCCATGAGTTTGTTAGCCAGTTCCCACATCGCCCCCTGATCCATGACAGCATTCTTGACATCGCTTAATGCCGACTGTGCCACCCAGTAGCGGGTCTGGACCGAATCCCCGAGCAGGCTGTAATCCAGATAACGGTAGAAGGCCACAATGGCATACTCTCGCGCTCCCTCCTTGACCTGCTTGAGTCGCATATCGCTATAGCGCAGGGCACCCTGGGCATCCCCGGCCGCATAGCGCTCAATTTCCTTAATCTGCAGGACCTGGTCGCTACTCAAGCCGGTCGCGCCGGTCAAGAGATTGCCGTAGTGAGCACGCTTGGCATAGTACTGCTGCTGTAATTCAGGCACTTTGCAGTAGTAACCGAGTTCAGAATACAGGTGCTCCAGCGCAGTATAGTAACGGTACCTGTTATCGGTATCGCCGATCTGTTTCTCGTCGATGGAATTCAAGATATCCATGGCTTCCTGGTACATGCCCGTCTCAGAGCACTGGTAGGCAAGCAGTATCGAGCACTCGTCAACATCGGCCTGGTTGCCCAGTTGGCGGGCGAGCGTGATGCAGCGCCCGATGTAATGGAGAGCCGAGTCATTCATGTAGGGCTTGTACTCGTCATACAAGCGACGGCTCATCTCATACTGCATCCCAACGTCGCTGGCCACATCCAGGGCCGCCTTGAACTTCGAGATGCGTTGCTCCCTCTCTTGCACATACTGCTCGCTGTGCATGATGGCATCATCCAACTGGCGATAGACTTGATCCAGATCAATTTCATGGGCATAGATTCCCACAGGTGACAACTGCAAGGTCATCACCAGCGCAAGGTAGTAAAACAGATGTCGTTTCATCACAATAATCGTCAATTCAATTAAGCATTGCAAAAGTAAACGTAAAAAGCAACATAGGCAACAAAAAGGGGGAAATGTTCGTTGAATCCGCCATTTTGAGCATTTTCGGTAGTCCTATATTTTAACCACTTTTTAACGATTCACAAATTTACACAAACATCTAATAATCAATAACATACATTTTTTCAACATCCAAAACTATCCACTTTTTTGCTTTTCAGTCTCATTACACATCTTTTTATTATATATTTTTGCCTCGCAACTCCTGCTTCACGATAATGCAGGACATAACCAATAAAGATTATTACCATATATATTTTTAACAACCAATAAACAATGTGACATGAAAGAGAAAAGATTACTTTCACTGCTGTTGACAGTCATGCTGTCCATAGCAGCCTTTGCACAAAACCAGACCTTCACTGGCACCGTCGTTGACCAGAACGGCGAACCGGTGATTGGCGCTACCATTGTGCAAAAGGGAACGTCGAACACCACCGCAACGGACTTCGACGGCAACTTCTCCATCAACGCACCCGCTGGTGCCGAGTTGGAAATCACTTATGTGGGTTATGGTAAGCAGACCGTGCTTGCCAGTGACAACATGCACATCATCATCACCGAGGACTCCGAGTTGCTCAACGAGGTCGTCGTGATCGGTTATGGTGTGCAGAAGAAGAGCGTCGTGACGGCCTCCATCGCCAAGGTATCCTCCGAGGACCTGGCTGGCAAGACCCGCCTGCGCGCCGAGGACGCCCTCAAGGGTATGGCCGCCGGTGTCAACGTCACCTCATCTTCGGGTCAACCTGGTTCGCAGTCGATGATCCGCATCCGCGGTATCGGCACCATCAACGACTCCAATCCCCTCTACATCATCGACGGCATGCCCACCGACCAGTATGGTATGGAGAGCGTCAACCCCAATGATATCGAGAGTATTGAGGTGTTGAAGGACGCCGCGTCGGGCGCCATCTACGGTGCACGAGCCGCCAACGGTGTCATCCTCGTTACCACCAAGAGAGGCAAGATGGGCCGCGCCAGCATCAACTACGACTTCTCCTACGGCTGGCAGAGCGCCTGGAGAAAGCGTGACGTGACCGGTGCCACCGACTATGCCATCCTGCAGAACGAGCGCCGCGTGCAGAACGGCCTTGCTCCCCTCTATCAGGATCCTTACAACCTGACTGACGCCAACGGCGACAAGATCGTGGGCTTCGGCACCAACTGGCAGGACTTGATCTTCAACGACAATGCTCCCATCATGCAGCACGACGTGAGCATCAGCGGTGCCTCCGAGAAGGTAAACTACTACCTCTCGCTGGGCTACTTCACCCAGGACGGTATCGTGGGCGGCAACTATGGCCAGTCCAACTATGACCGTTTGACCATCCGCTCCAACAACCAGTTCAACATCCTGGATGCCACCAAGGAGCGCAACTTCCTCAACAAGATTGACCTGGGCGCCAACCTTTCCTACATGCGCGTGCACAACACGGGCATCGAAGCCAACTCCACCTGGGGTTCACCCCTGGGTTCGGCCCTGTATCTGGCTCCCACCCTGCCCGTTGTCCTCAAGGGTGACGTGGCACAGGACATGATCGACCACTACAGCGCCTATGACCTGTACAAGGATGAGAATGGCAACCCCTACACCATCCCCGGCTACATCGGCAGTTACAATGAGCAGAACAACCCCATCGCCATGATGCATGGCACTCCCAACAAGAACTGGAGCCACAAGTTCATGCCCAAGTTCTCGATCGACCTGCAATTGTGGGATGCGTTGAAGTATCACTTCACCTACAGCGCCGAACTCTCCTTCTGGGGCTACAGTGGCGCCACCAAGCAGGAGTTCTACCTCTCGGGCAACAACAATGCCGACCACACCTCGGCCGTTTCCTTCAAGGGCAACAACAACACCTGGCAGGTGGAGAACACCTTGACCTATGACAAGACCTTCGGCAAGCACACCATCGGTGTCGTGCTGGGCCAGAGCGCGTTGAAGTTCAAGGGCGACGAACTGGGTGGTTCACACTGGTATCTCGTGAACCCCGACAAGCCCAGCATCAACTACACCACCGGCGGCGATATCGAAATCTCGACCGATGCCGATGGCAAGATGACGGGCGCCACGAGCCTCGTCGGCGTGTGGGGTGGTCCCTATACCGAGCACCGCCTCTCGTCACTGTTTGCACGCTTGAGTTACAACTATGACGAGCGCTACATGTTCCAGGCTACCGTGCGCCGCGACGGTTCGAGCCGCTTCGGTGCCAACCACCGTTACGGTATCTTCCCGTCATTCTCACTGGGCTGGAACATCATGAACGAGAAGTTCATGGAAGACCAGCGCGACTGGCTCAACAACTTGAAGTTGCGCTTCAGTTGGGGTAAGAACGGTAACGACAACATCGGCGACTTTGCCTACACCACGCTGACTGCCCTGGGCAACACCAGCAACTACTACTTCGGCCAGACCGCTGCCATGGTCTATGGCTCCAAGGCCAACCGCCTGGCCAACGAGGACCTGAAGTGGGAGGAGAGCGAACAGACCGACCTGGGTATCGACTTCGGCTTCTGGAACAACAAGTTGACCTTCAGTGTCGATTACTTTATCAAGAAGACCAATGGCATGATCATCGAGATGCCCATCCCGAGTTACGTCGGTGAGGCTCGCCCGCTGGCCAACGTGGGTGACATGGAGAACAGTGGTGTCGAGTTTGAACTGGGTTACCGCTGGAACGTGTCGGACGTTCACTTCGCCATCAAGGGCAACGCATCCTATCTGAAGAACAAACTCAAGAACCTGGGTAACGACACCGGCTTCCTGAACTACGGCATCAACCAGTTCAGCGACGGTGGCACCCGCGCCGAGAACGGCCAGCCCTTCCCCTTCTTCTATGGTTACAAGACCGACGGCATCCTGCAGAACCGTGCCGAGGCCGACGCCTATAATAAGATGTATGGCACCTCGTCCAATCCTGGTGACTTCCGCTTTGTTGACACCAACCATGACAACAAGATCACCAGCGACGACCGCACCAACATCGGTAACGGCGTGCCCGACTGGACCTATGGTCTGACCTTCAACGTTGACTGGAAAGGCATCGACTTTGGCGTCTTCTTCCAGGGCGTGAGCGGTGCCGACGTGTTTGACGCCACCTACCGTCAGGACATTGCCTCGGGCAACTATCCCACCTGGGTGCTCCAGCGCTGGACCGGTGAGGGCACCAGCAACACCGTGCCCACCCTGGGCGACTCCAAGAACTGGGTAGTCAGCGACATGTACATTCAGGACGGCAGTTACCTGCGCTTGAAGAACATCACGCTGGGTTACACCTTGAATCAGCGCTTGACCAGCAAGATCGGCATCAGCCGCCTGCGCATCTTCGGCCGCGCCGAGAATCTCCTCACCTGGACCAAGTACTGGGGCTTCGATCCCGAGATTGGTTCCGGTTCCACCAGCCTGGGTGTTGACTACGGTGTATATCCGCAGGCCCGCACCTACACTGTCGGATTTAACGTCTCATTCTAACCAATCCATAAAGAATTATCAATATGAAAAAGCATATTTCTATCATAGCAGGCCTGTGCGCAGCATTTCTTGCGCTGACTTCCTGCAGCGACGATTTTCTTGAGGTGAAAAACCCGACGGGCGAGCCCCTCGAGGAATACTACACCACCGAGGAGACCCTCAACGAGGCTCTCACCGCAGCCTATGCACCCCTGCACTGGCCCGACTGGGACAATGCGGCCTACAACGACCTCACCATCGACGGCGAGATCATGGGCGACGACTTCTGGGTAGGCGGTGCCGATAACACCGACAACCAGCACTGGCACCGCCTGTTCAACTTTGAGGCCGACGGCAACAACACGCTGGCCACCCTGTGGGGTGACTTCTACAGCGGTATCAAGCGCTGCAACGACGCCATCAAGTACGCTTCATGGCCTGGCGAGGCCAGCGCCGACTTCCGTCGCTCGATGGAGATGCAGGCCCGCTTGCTGCGCGTGTACTATTACAACATCCTGTGGCACTACTACGGCAACGTGCCTTTCTACCTGGAGAACCTCACACAGCCCTACACTGCCCCGCAGATGACGGCCGATGAGATTTACAACCAGTTGCTGCCCGAACTCGAGGAGATTATCGCCAGCGGCGTGCTGCCCATGCGCTGGCCGACCGCCGAGAGTGGCCGCGTGAGCCAGGCGTTTGCCTACATGCTCTATGCCGAGATGGTCATGTACCAGAACGACAACTCGCGTTATGCTACCGCCCTGGGCTACATGAAGCAGATCATCGCCGACTCTAACTACTCGCTCAACCCCAGTTTCAAGGACTTGTGGCAGGAGAGCGGCGAGTGGTGCTCCGAGAGTATCTTTGAGATCAACTACAACGACGATCAGGCTCAGCGTGACTGGGGTGCCGCCGCCATGAATGCCGGTGGTACCGTGTTCCCCACCCTGTGCTCGCCCAATGGTTGGGGCGGTGGCGAAGGCTGGGACAGCGGCAACGATGGCTGGGGTTTCCTGCCCATGCGTGTCGAGACCTACAACATGTATGCCGAGAATGACTTGCGCCGCGACGTCACTTGCTGGGACCTGCGCGCCTACAGTTACACCGAACGCTATCAGGACACTCACATCTGGCACGGCAAGTATCGCCCCCAGAGCGAGAACAACAAGGATTGTCCCACCAGCAAGAACCTGAACTATAACAACAACAAGCGCATCTACCGCTATGCCGAGACCCTGCTCAACGCAGCCGAGTTGCTGCTCCAGACGGGCGGCAGCGCAGCCGAGGCCGCCGGCTATGTGAACCAGGTTCGCAACCGCGCCGGTCTTGAGAGCCTGAACACCGTCACCATCGACGACATCTTCACCGAGCGTCACCTTGAATTCTGCGGTGAGGGCAAGCGCTACTTCGACCTCGTGCGCGCCGAGGGTATCGCCGGTGCCACCCAGAAGGCCTCGACCGTTCTGGTTCCCGACTCCTACGGCTACCGTACCAACTCGTGGACTCCCAGCAAGAAGCACATTCCTCTGGCTCAGAGCGAACTCGATGCTGACCCCACGCTGGTTCAGAACAACTATTAATAATCAGTAATTTAGAGACTACAAAATTATGATTACCAAGATAAACAAAATAAGCAGCGCAATAGCCATCATGTTGCTGGCTATCGGCTTTACCGCCTGCTCGCCCGATGAATTTGAAGGCGCAGACCCCAACGGCATCCCCACGGTGAGCGGTGTGGACTTCCAGATCTCCGTTGACCAGGAGACCAACCAGATGATAGCCAGTTACACTCCGGAGCCGGGCACCTATCCCGTCTGGATTCTTGACGGCACATCCTACTCCACCCTGCAAGAGGTGGGTTACAAGAACAGCGAGGCCGGCTCACACACCATCGAGTTGCGCCTGGGTAACCGCAACGGCATCAGCCAGACTGGTATCAAGAAGGAATACACCTTCAACGAGTCAAAGATTGACTATACCAACGACTTCCGCCGCATTACCGAGAAGGAGTGGCGCATCGACTACAGCGAGGTGGCTCACCTGGCCTGCGGTCCCGCCGGAACGGCAGGTACCGGATGGTGGTCGGCACAGCCTGGCGAGAAGAAGGACTTCGGCGTCTATGACGACCGCTTGACCTTCACCGCCGAGACCCGCAAGGGCGGCTCCTTCACCTACAATGCCGGTGAGGACGGCCTGACCTATGTCAACACGGGTACCACCAAGTGGGGTCACCAGGATGCTGACTGGGATGCCACCATCGGCAACCAGACTGCCGCCTGGAGTTTTGAGGTCTATGACTGGGAGGATGCCGATGGCAACGTCACCAAGCAGACCTTTATCCAACTGGCCCCCAACACGGCCTTCCCCTACATCAGTTCGGATGCCCAGTACGAGAACCCCAAGTTCCGTATCGAGTCGTTGACGGCCAAGAAGATGGTCCTCGTCTATGACGCTCCAGACCGCGGCATCGCCTGGCGCTTTGTCTTCACCAGCGAGGAGGAAGAGAAGGGCTTCACCGGATTTGATCCCAACAGCGACTTCAACATGTGGAAGAACGTGGATTACAGCATGTTCTTCTGGTACGCTCCCGGCTGGGTACAGATTGCCGACCCGGGCTTTGAGGCCAACGGTAACGACTACACCGTCACCCTTCCCGAGGCTACTACCGACCAGTGGCAGGCTCAGATGGCCTTCAAGACCACCAACATCTCCACCTCGGCAGCCCACAACTATGACTTCTCGTGCATCCTCAACAGTGACAAGGACCTGAACGGCGTCACTGTGAAACTCGTGATGGACGGCGATGACAACGTCTTCTATTTTGCCGACCGCATCAACCTCAAGGCCGGTGAGGACTACATCTTCTGGAAGAGCGACATGCCCGGTATCGACATGGAGCGCGTGAACCTGTTCTTCGACTTCGGCGGTTGCCAGGCCGGTACCACCGTCAATATCTCTAACATCGTGCTCAAGGACCATGCCAACGATGACGGCACCGTGCTGCCCGTTATCCCCGACGAGCCCGCTGTTGAATGGGTTGACGTGAACTCCCCCGACAACCTGGGCGCCGGTTTCAATACCGCAGGTCTGATGACCTTCTGGTGGGCTGATGCCGGCTGGCAGCAGGTTGCCGATCCCGGCTTCTCCTATGCCAACGGTGTTTACACCATCACGGCCAACAATGCTACCGTTTCGGAGTGGCAGGCCCAGTGCTCCATCAATGGTGTGCCCTTGCACATCGAGAAGGGTCAGCAGTATGACGTGCGTGTCACCATCACCACCAACATGGAACTGGGACGCGCCACTGTCAAGGTCAATAAGGATCCCGACGTGACCAACGACCCCAACACCCTCTGCTACAAGGGTGACTTCGCGCTCGAGGACGGAGAAAACGTGCTTGAGTTCGTCGGAGTCGTTGCCAAGAACGGTGATGAGGAGATTGAGTTTGACCAGGGCAAGTTCATCGTGGACTTCGGTGGTTGTCCCGCCGGATTTGAGGCCAAGGTCAGCAACATCATTATCCAGAAGCACAAAGCGCAATAATCCTTTAAAATGAAAAGGTACATGCTTTATACACTATTGCTATCTCTCGCCGCAGTCCTGTGGGGCTGCGGTGGGGACGGCAAGGATGAGCCTGCCGCAGTGACCATCACCGTCTCACAGGAGAGCATCAGCGCTCCTGCCGCTGGCGGCACCTACACCATCAATGTCAACACCACGGGCAAGGAATGGGGAGCCTATAGCGAGACCGACTTTATCTCGATCGACACCCGGAATACCCTGTCACAGTCGGGCACGCTGACGATTACGGTCCCCGCCAACCCGGTTACCGACGCCCGCACGGGCGTGGTCACCATCATGTCGGGAGCCGCCCGCAAGTCGATCAGCATCAGCCAGGAGGCTGCCGCACAAGCGGCCTACTACGCTCCCGAGGGCTACCAACTGGTGTGGCATGATGAGTTTGACGAAGGCTCGGAGTTGAATCCCAACGACTGGACCCACGAGGTGCAGAACAGTGGCTGGGTGAATCACGAGTTGCAGAACTATGTGAACCACCTGACCCCTGGCGGCACTCCCGTCACCCAGATCAGGAATGGCCACCTGCGCATCACGGCGCTCAAGGAGAACGGCAAGGTGTACTCCGGACGTGTCTATGCCAAGCGCAGCACCGGCTGGAAGTATGGCTACATCGAGGCCAGCATCAAGTTGCCCAAGGGCAAAGGCACCTGGCCCGCATTCTGGATGATGCCCGTGAACTTCAGGTCATGGCCCGCCGACGGCGAAATCGACATCATGGAAGAGGTGGGTTATCACCCCAACTATGTGTCGTCGAGCCTGCACGCCAATGCCCATGTTCATTCCAATGGCACCCAGGTGACCCACGAGATGTACTGCGAGGGCGCCGAGGGCGAGTTCCACACCTACGCCATCGAGTGGACAGGCCAAAATATCACCACCTATGTTGACGGTAAGGTTCAACTGAGTTACGACAACCGCGGGCTGGGTCGCGACGACTGGCCCTATGACGACCCGTTCTATGTCATCTTCAACCTCGCTTGGGGTGGTGACTGGGGCGGCGCCATGGGAGTTGACGAGAATGCCCTGCCCGTCACGATGGAAGTGGACTACGTGCGCGTTTTCCAGAAGAAATAGTTCCATATATTTGCTTTAGTTTTCAGGCAACCATGGACAGTTGTCCTGGCTGCCTGAAAACTTCTTTAGATAAAAAAGATTGTTATTCATGAAGTATTTTCATTTCACTCTACTGGTCATAGCGATGGCAATCGTTGCGAGCGCCAGCGCACAACAGTTGCCGCTATACCTCAACGACAACGCGCCCATCGAGCAACGTGTCGAGGATGCGTTGGCTCGCATGACGCTAGATGAGAAAATCGCGGTCATCCATGCCCAGAGCAAGTTTTCTTCCCCTGGTGTGAAGCGTCTGGGGTTTCCTGACTTCTGGACTGATGACGGACCTCACGGCGTGAGACCCGATGTGCTGTGGGACGAATGGGAACAGGCCGGCCAGACCAACGACTCGTGTGTGGCTTTTCCCGCTCTGACCTGCCTGGCCGCCTCGTGGAATCCGATGCTGGCCGAACTTTATGGCCGCAGCCTGGGTGAGGAGGCACGCTACCGCGGCAAGGACATGATCCTGGGCCCTGGCGTCAACATCAACCGCAACCCGTTGAACGGCCGCAACTTTGAGTACATGGGTGAGGATCCCCTGCTGGCATCCCGCATGGTGGTGCCCTATGTCCAGGGACTGCAAAGCACGGGCACAGCAGCCTGTGTCAAGCACTTCTGCCTGAACAATGACGAGGAATACCGCCATCAGGTCAACGTCATCGTGAGTGACCGCGCCCTGCGAGAGATCTACCTGCCCGCGTTTGAGGCCGCCGTCAAGGAGGGCCACACATGGGGAATCATGGGCTCCTACAACCTCTATAAAGACCAGCACTGCTGCCATAACGAGTACACACTCAACCAGATACTGAAAGGTGACTGGAAGTATGACGGAGTGGTCGTCAGCGACTGGGGCGGTGCACACGACACCGAGCAGGCTATCAAGAGCGGACTGGACATGGAGTTCGGCAGTTGGACCGATGGCCTGGCATGGGGCGCCAGCAACGCCTATGATGCCTACTACATGGCCCTACCCTACAAGAAACTGATTGAGGAAGGCAAATTGACCACGCGCGAACTCGACGACAAGGTGCGCCGCGTGCTTCGCCTCTTCTTCCGCACCACGATGAGCGACAAGCGCGCCCGTGGCTTCCTGTGCAGTGAAGCGCACTATGACGCGGCACTGAAGATTGCCCAGGACGGTATCGTGCTGTTGCAGAACAAGCGCAATGTGCTGCCCATCGACGCGAGCAAGGCCAAACACATCCTGGTTGTCGGCGAGAATGCCATCAAGATGATGACCGTCGGCGGTGGCAGCAGTTCGCTCAAGGCCCAGCACGAGATCCTGCCGCTGGACGGCCTCAAGACGCGCCTGGCAGGCACTGGCATCGAGGTGGATTATGCCCGCGGCTATGTGGGCGACACCACGGGCGAGTACAATGGCGTGGTGGCCAAGCAATCGCTTGCCGACACCCGTCCAGCCAGCGAATTGATTGCCGAAGCCGTTGCCAAGGCCCGACAGGCCGACTATGTCATCATCTTTGGCGGCTTGAACAAGAGCGACTATCAGGATGCCGAGGGTCATGACCGCAAGCACATGGATCTGCCCTATGGCCAAGACGCATTGGTCGAGGCACTGGCCCGTGTGAACAAGAATGTCGTGTTTGTCAACATCTCGGGCAACGCCGTGGCCATGCCCTGGCGCGACAAGGTTGCCGCCATCGTGCAAGGCTGGTTCATCGGCAGCGAGGCGGGCACAGCATTTGCCAGCATCCTCATGGGCGACGCCAACCCCTCGGGCAAACTGCCGTTCACCTGGCCTGTCAACCTCAACGACGTGGCTGCCCACGCCCTCGGGACTTATCCGGGCACTTGGCGCGATGGTCACAAGATCATCGACGAGGAGTACAAGGAAGGCATCTACGTGGGCTACCGCTGGGCCGACAAGCAGAAGAGGAAACCGATGTTTGCCTTTGGCCACGGATTGAGTTACACGACCTTTGCCGTGAGCAACCTGCGCCTCAACCGCAACGAGGTTGCAGCCGACGGCACCGTGACCGCCACCGTGACCGTCAAGAACACGGGCAAGCGTGCAGGCGCCGAGGTCATCCAACTCTACTTGAGCGACCACAACACGGCCGTTGACATGCCCGTCAAGGAACTGCGCGGATTCCAGAAGGTCACCCTCGAGCCCGGCGAGAGCCGCGATGTCACCATCACCATCGGTGGCCGCGCTTTCCAGTACTGGGATGAGGCCAAGGGCGACTGGGCCACCTCGCTGGGCAAGCGCACGGTCCTCGTGGGCACCGCCAGCGACAACCTGCCCCTCAAGGCCACTTTCACCGTGCAATAAATCGATAATGACATCCATAAAACGATATGATAAAAATGATTAAATCAAGATTATCGACCCTTGTGCTGGCCATAGCGTTACTCTCATGGTCCAGTCAACTCCTGGCCGCCGACCTGTCCAGGATGAACCAGTTCATTGATGACCTGATGAGCAGGATGACCCTGCAAGAGAAAATCGGACAATTGAACTTGCCCGTCACTGGCGACATCATCACGGGATCGAGCGTCAGCGGCGACGTTGTGAGCAAGATCAAGGCCGGTCAGGTGGGTGGCCTGTTCAACATGAAGGGCGTGCAAAGCATCCGCGCCTTGCAGGAGGTAGCCGTCAAGCAGAGCCGATTGGGCATCCCCCTGATCTTCGGCATGGACGTTATTCACGGCTACGAGACGGTGTTCCCCATCCCCTTCGCCATGTCGATGAGTTGGGACATGGACGCCATCCGCAATGCGGCACGCATCTCCTCGGTCGAGGCTACTGCCGACGGCATCTGCTGGACATTCAGCCCCATGGTGGACATCTGCCGCGAGCCACGCTGGGGACGCATGAGCGAGGGCAACGGTGAGGATCCCTTCCTGGGTTCGGCCATCTGCCGCGCGATGATCGAGGGTTATCAAGGTGCCGACCTGGCCGACAAGACGTCGATGATGGCCTGTGTGAAGCACTTTGCGCTCTATGGCGCTCCCGAGGCTGGCCGTGACTACAACACGGTGGACATGAGCCACGTGCGCATGTTCAACGAGTATTTCCCGCCCTACAAGGCCGGTGTGGATGCCGGGGCCGGCAGTTTCATGACTTCATTTAACGTCATCGACTATATCCCCGCCACGGGCAACCGCTGGCTCATGACCGAGGTGCTCAGGGACCGATGGGGATTTGACGGATTTGTCGTGACCGACTACACCGCCATCAGCGAGATGATCAACCACGGCATGGGCGACCTGCAGACCGTCAGCGCCCTCGCCCTCAATGCCGGCACCGACATGGACATGGTAGCCGATGGCTTCCTGGGCACCCTTGAGAAATCCCTTGGCGAGGGCAAGGTGACCATGCAGGACATCGACAAGGCCTGTCGCCGCATCCTTGAGGCCAAGTACAAGTTGGGGCTGTTTGATGATCCGTATCGTTATCTTGACGCCAAGCGTGCCAAGAAGGACATCTACACCGACGAGCACCGTGCCGCCGCCCGCAAGTTGGCCACCGAGACGTTTGTGCTGCTGCAGAACAAGGAAGGCCTGCTGCCGTTGCAGCGCACGGGCAAGATCGCCCTGGTGGGCCCGTTGGCCAACACCCGCGCCAACATGCCCGGCACATGGAGCGTGGCCGCCGCCAGTGACCGCTATAGCACCTTGCTCGAGGCCATGCGCCGAGCCGTCGGCGACAAGGCCCAGGTGATGTATGCCAAAGGCTGCAACGTGTGCTATGATGCCGAACTGGAGAAGAACTCCACCATGTTCGGGCGCGAGATGCGTGACGAGCGTCCTGTTGACGTCATGCGTGACGAGGCAGTGCGCATTGCCAAGGAGTGTGACGTGATTGTCGCCGCCATGGGCGAGCCCAGTGAGATGTCGGGCGAGAGCAGTTCGCGCAGCGACCTCTCCATCCTGGATGCCCAGAAGGACCTGCTCCTGGCACTCAAGGCCACGGGCAAGCCCATCGTGCTGCTCAACTTCTCGGGCCGCGCAACGGTGATGGACTGGGAGGTGGAGAACATTTCCACAATACTCAACGTGTGGTTTGGTGGCAGCGAGGCTGCCGACGCCATCTGTGACGTCGTCTTCGGTGATGTTTCACCCAGTGGCAAACTCACCGTGACCATGCCCCGCAACGTAGGCCAGATTCCCATCTACTATAACCACCTGAACACGGGCCGTCCTAACCCCAAGTGGTTCTCCAAGTACACCTCCAACTATCTGGATGTGCCCAACGACCCGCTGTTCCCCTTCGGCTACGGATTGAGTTACACCACTTTTAACTACAGTCCCATGACACTGAGCAGCAACTCGATGACGACCAGCGGCAACATCACCGCAACGGTCACAGTGACCAATGCTGGCAACCGTGAGGGCACCGAGGTCGTCCAACTCTATATCCGCGACATGGTGGGCAGCATTGCCCGTCCCGTGCAGGAGTTGAAGGGCTTTGAGCGCATCAGCCTCAAGCCGGGCGAGAGCCGCGTCGTCAACTTCACCATCAATGCCGACCTGCTCAAGTTCTACAACAAGGACTTGGAGTACGTCTGTGAGCCCGGTGAGTTTGACGTCATGATTGGCCCCAATAGCCGTGATGTGCAGCACAAGACCTTCACACTCAGGTAAGGACAGCCATCACATATCATCGGGAGGGTGCCGCACTGAATAGCGCGGCACCCTCCTGCTTGTTCCGGGCCACGCAAGCCAATGAGTGGTCTGCATTTCATCCCATCCCGGTGACTCGTGCCTTGTAGAGGGCCAATAGCATCATAATCAAGTGTTTTGTCAGAAACAGGTTGACAAGGGATATCAATATAATTGAGGACAAATCATTCATCCGTATCGATTAATTCGTTATCAGGCTGGCAGAAACCCGTTATCTCAAGTGGACTTTTTTCCTCTAGTTTCTACTGCGCTAATGCTCATTTTTTAACTTGAATTTGTTAATTTTGCACGCAGAATGATTCTCACTATGGTAAAATGAACATAGAAGAAGTAAGAAACTATGCGCTCAGCATGAATGGGCAAGTGACAGAGCGACTATTTGCCGACAAGTGGTTATCGTGGAGGATTGGCGGCAAATGGTTCTTGCTCACCGAACTCGACACACCCGATCCCTGGGTGGCCGTGAAACTGGAACCCGAGGTGGGTGAAATGCTCAGGGAACACTACGAGGGCGTTCGTCCTGCCTATCACATGAACAAGCGCCACTGGAGCGACCTGGTGTTGAGACTCTTGAGCGACGATTTCGTGAGAGAGCACATCAAGGCCTCCTATGACCTGGTGGTGAGCAAATTACCCAAGAGATTGAGGGCCGATATAATGAAGTCATAAACAGTAGAGGACAATGGAGACCGTTCAGCACATTATTATCGATAACACGTTGAAGAGAATCGGCGATGACACGTTTGCCGACTATCTGTGCCATGCCTATTGCCATAGCGGGCATTGCACGTTTGAGAGGAATGGGCAGGCATTCCGCTTTGAGGCTGGTGATTGCATGATCATTGCCCGGAGGGGCGACCTCGTGAAGAACCTCGAGGAGAGTGATGACTTCAAGGTGGATGTCATCTATGTAACCCAGCAGTTCATCGAAATCAGCACGCCTCAGAGCAACTACGGGATGCGTGGGCACCTGTCGCTGTTCCAGAATCCCATCATGAAGTTGACTCCCGAGCAGCAGGAGGTGTGCCGCTCCAATTTCGATGCCGTGAAACGCAGACTCGCTCAGACCAATCACCGCTTCAGGCATGACGCGTTGATGAATGCTGTGGAGTGCATGATCATCGACTTCTTTGACTTCCATGCACAATTGTTTCCTGCCGACAAAATCAGTTCGCAACAGCACCAGATGATGGAAGAGTTTTTCGGCTTGCTGGAGCGGGGCGACTATCGGCAGAACCGCGACATCGGATACTATGCCGACAAACTTTGCGTCACTCCCAAATACCTCTCGGAGGTGTGCAAGAAGGTCAGCGGCCTGCCTGCCGCATTCTGGATCACCCGCTACACCTCACTCGACATCAGCCGGTTACTGCGAGACCGCAGCCTCTCTTTTACCGACATCAGCGACATGTTCGGCTTCTCATCGGCCTCCCATTTCACCCGCTATGTGCAGACTAACTTGGGAGCAAAACCCAGCGACTTCAGAGAGTGAACAAGCCACAATGAGGCGCTAGAAGTCTGTTTTTTTTCGGAATTTAGGCGCAAGCCGAATGCAGAGTCAAGTTTACTTGAACTATGCTGAGGCGAAGCCATAAATGCCATGAAATCGGAATTTGGTAAAATCCCCCGACAATTGTGTTAAAGCAGTTTCGGGGGATCGCTGTAATTTTGCATTGTCAAACCGATAAAAGAGAACAACAATGGAATTCAGAATGCAAGACCGCATGGAGTTGAAGGCATTAGTAAACTACTATGCAACCGAGAGTGACAAGAACAACCAGGATTGCTACGTGGAGATCTTCCGCCCTGACATCAAACTCGCCGTGTACTTCGGCGACAAACTGGGCATGCAGGCCCGCGACGTGCAGGACATGATCCGTCAGTACAAGGCCTTCGGTGCCGCCAAGGTGTCGTTCCACATGAACGGTCAGCAGAATGTGGACTTCGAGGACGAGACTCATGCCACCGGAACATGCTATGCCCTGGCAACCCTCGTGACCGAACAAGACGGCAAGGACGTGCTCACCACCCATGCCGTGCGCTACTATGACAAGTATGTGAAGATTGATGGCCGCTGGTGGATCAGCGAGCGTGAGCAGCACTTCGAGTGGTCAACCAACCAGTCATTAGGATAAACACGGCCATGGGAAAGACTCTGATTGCTTATTACTCCCGCCGGGGTGAGAATTATGTGAACGGCAGCATCGTCAACCTCAAGCAGGGCAATACCGAGGTGGTCGCCGCCAAGGTCAAGGCCCTGCTGCCCGATGCCGACATGTTCCAGATCGACACGACCCATGAGTACTCCAAGTCCTACATGACCTGCATCGAGGAGGCCAAGCAGGAATTGCGTGACCAGGCACGTCCCGAGGTGAAGAATCCACTGGAATCGATTGATGAGTATGACACTATCATCCTGGGCTACCCTAACTGGTGGGGAACAATGCCGATGGTGTGCTACACGTTTCTGGAGTCCTACGACTTCACTGGCAAGCGCATCGTCCCCTTCTGCACCAATGAGGGATCAGGCATGGGCAGCAGCGTGCGTTTCATCAAGAAACTATGCCCTGGTGCTAATGTGGCAGACGGCATCGCCATCCATGGCGCCGAAGCGAGAAATGCCGACCGCGAGGCACGCCTTATCGCAGAATCAGCAAAACAGTAATGGTCATGCCGAAACAAGTATCAGTATTAGTGGGCGCAGGCAGCATCGGGCAGGCCATCATCCGCCGTGTGTCGGCAGGAAAACATATCGTGCTGGCCGACTACAGTCTGGACAATGCACATCGGGCAGCACAGACGCTCGAGAACGCGGGCTATGAGTGTTCCACCATCAAGTGTGACCTGGGTTCCAGAGAGGACATCCTGGCGCTGGTGGAGTATGCCACGGGCAAGGGCGAGGTGATGAATGTGGTGAATGCTGCTGGCGTGTCGCCCTCGCAGGCCCCCGTGGCCGAGATCCTGCGCGTTGACCTCTATGGCACGAGTGTGCTCATCGAGGAGTTTGGCAAGGTGATAGCCGAGGGCGGTTCGGGTGTAATTATCTCCTCGCAGAGCGGCCATCGTCTGCCGGCACTGCCTCATGAGCAGAACGAGGCTTTGGCTACAACACCTACGGATAAACTGCTGGAACTGCCGTTCTTGAAGGAAATCAACGACACGCTCAAGGCCTACCAGTACTCCAAGCGTTGCAACGTGCTGCGCGTGATGGCCGAGGCCACCCGCTGGGGCAAGCGTGGTGCCACCATCAACTCGATTTCGCCTGGTATCATCATCACCCCGCTGGCCAACGACGAGTTGCACGGTCCCCGCAAGGACGGTTACTTGAAGATGATCGAGGGCATGCCAGCCCGCCGCGCCGGCACCCCCGACGAAGTGGGTGACCTGGCCGAGTTCCTCATGTCGAGCCGCGGCCGCTTCATCAGCGGTGCCGACCTGCTCATTGATGGCGGCTGCACGGCGTCCTACTGGTATGGCGACTTGCAGTACTTGAAAGCGACACATTGAAGAAGAATGGCTGACTCAGGCCAATAATGAAGGGGATTGATATAGCAGTTGGCCCTAAAAAAGTTTTTTAATGCTAATTTCGATAAGAAAAAAATGTATTTCACGAAAAATATTAAAAACCAACTCGTGTAATTCGCATTAGCCCTGCAGGGTTCGGGCCTACATCTGTATCATCGCCATGATGAAAGCCCTACTGATGAAGCACGCAGGCCACTGAGCCGCTGCGTGCTTCATCATGATGTGGTTAACGAGGTGACCTGTCTATGGCCTAGCGGCATGCTCGTCACGATACAGTACAGACAGTACTTTTCACCCCAATTCAAGAAACGGTTAACGTGGAGCAGCCATCGATTAACGTCACATTACTGTAGCCTAACTAGTGAGTGTCACAAGAAATCACTACCTTTGCACCTGTGACAGAAAGATAACCAGAATTTATATCATTATGAAAACGAAACTATTTCTCTCTTTTTTCGTGGTGGCGTTGGCTCTGGCAGTCGCGCCGTCGTGGGCATGCACCAACCTCATTGTTGGCAAGGCGGCGTCTGTTGACGGCTCCGTGATTTGCACTTATAACTGCGATGGCTATGGCTTCGCCGGCTCCCTGTCGCGCACTCCGGGCGGCAGACACGACAAAAGCGAGAAAATTGCCATCCGCGAGTGGGGCCGTGGGGCCGTGAGAGGCTATATTCCTCAAGTGGAATACACCTATGACGTCATCGGCCATATTAATGAGAAGCAGGTGAGCATCGTGGAAACCACCTTTGACGGTCGCCTTGAGTTGCAGAATCCCGAAGGTCTGCTCGACTATTTCACGATGATGTATCTGGGAATGGAGCGTGCCGCAACGGCACGTGAAGCCATCATCATCATGACCGACCTCTTGCAACAATACGGCTACTGCAGCACGGGAGAGACGATCACCGTGTGTGACAAGAACGAGGCCTGGATTCTCGAGATTATCGGCAAGGGGCCTGGCGTGAAAGGCGCAGTGTGGGTAGCCGTACGCATCCCCGACGATTGCATCTGTGCCCATGCCAATCTCTCCCGCATACGCCAGTTTCCCTTGAATGACCCCAAGAACTGCCTGTACTCCAAGGACGTCATTTCCTTTGCGCGCGAGAAAGGCTATTTCAACGGCAAGAACGAAGACTTCAGTTTCCGCGATGCCTATTGTCCCATCTCCTTCTCGTCGGTACGCTATGCCGATGCACGCGTGTGGAGTTTCTTCCGCCACCACTATGACCAGGCCGAGATGGACAAGTACCTGCCCTACATCAACGGCCAGCATGACGTTTGTGACCATCTGCCGCTCTATATCAAGCCCGACAAGAAACTGTCCGTGCGTGACATCATGAACGACATGCGCGACCACTACGAGGGCACGCCGCTTGACATGACAGCCGACATGAGCGCGGGACCCTGGAGTTCTCCCTACCGTCCGCTGCCCATGAACTGGGAGGTCGATGGAAAGAGTTACTTCCGTGAGCGAGCCATCGGCACACCACAGTCGGGATTCACACTGGTATCACAATTACGCAACTGGCTGCCCGATGAGGTGGGAGGCATCATGTACTTCAACTGCGACGATGCCAACATGATTGCCTACGTGCCAGTGTATTGCTGCGTGAATGAGGTACCCGAAGCCTTCCGCCGTGAGAACAACGTGAGCAGCACGTTCAGCGAGCACAGCGCCTTCTGGATGAACAATGTGGTGGCCAATATGATTTATCCGCGTTACAGCGCCATGATAGGCGACCTGCGTGAGGCGCAGCAGGAGTTGGAGGACTTCTACGCCGCCGACCAGGCGCAGGTATTGAAAGACATCGAGCCGCTCACCAAGCGTGAACGCGTCAACTACCTCACCAACAAGAGTGCTGCCTACACCGACATGATGATGCAGCGTTGGGACAAACTCTTCCGCCTCATCGCAGTGAAGCACAACGACCAGATCATGAAACCCTCAGAGAATGGCGCCGTCGTTCCCGGTCGCTATACCACTCCCGGCTATGACCAGCAATACCGTGAGCAGATCTGCAAGGACACCGGCACCCGCTACCTGATGCCCGAAAGTTCAGGGGACATCAAGTCGCTGTAAACCCAAGGGAGATAGCGGCATGATGGGCATGATGTGGAACCTGTGGCACGGATGCCACAGGAATAGCGAGGGCTGCATGCACTGCTATGTGTACCGCAGGGACGATGTGTTTGAATGTCTCTGAGTATTTCTTCCATGTCAATCATATTCTTATGTATTGTGTATATTAATAACGCGATTTTGCCTAATTTGTTAACTGTCAATCAGTGCGTTAGCAACTCCCCCTCTAAGGCTAGAGGGGGTTAGGGGGCGCTGATACCTCGTGATGTCGTGTTTTGAGGATATTATCATACACCTCCGCCCTAACGGGCACCTCCCCTATTTTATGGGAGGAGTTCAGTATCAGAATCTTATTATCGTCAAACTCACGTTAAAAAGAAAAAGACGGCAGGTGTTTTTTCCTGTATTACCTGGCCATTGCTGGCAATGCATCACTAGAATCATTCATTTTGCAGCCTATTCTGGATAATATTTGTATCTCGCTCGCAGCCATTGACATAATTATTATATATTTGTGTCGAAATATTACTGAATTATGAAACAAGTGTTGACATTCGCCATTGCAGCCTTGACGGCCATCACGTTGACTGCCCAGAGCGAAAGCATCCGAATCAATCAAGTTGCATTTTATCCGCAACAGACCAAAATCGCAGTCATCGAGGGCTCTAAAGCCCAAAAGATGACCATCAAAAGCACGGCAGACGGCAAACGCATGGGCAAAGTCAAGGCCTTGAGGGTCAACACATCGCCGTGGTCGAACAAGAAGCGCACCGTCGTCGAAATCACGGGTATTACCGCCCCTGGCTCCTATGAGTTGAGCGTCGATGGCCAAAAGACCCGCTTTGACGTGCAACCTCACGCATTGAAGAACATTGCTCGTGCTGCGTTAAAGGCCTTCTATCTCAACCGCTCGGGCATCGCCATTGACGGCAAATATGCCGGTGTTTATGCCCGTCCCTTAGGACATCCCGACACAAAGGTCATGATTCATCCATCGGCAGTTTCGCCTGGCCGCCCTGCAGGCACCATCATAGCGTCGCCACTGGGCTGGTATGATGCAGGCGACTACAACAAGTATATCGTCAACTCATCCTATTCGGTGGGACTGATGCTCATGGCCTATGAGCAGAACAAAGAGTACTTCAACCGTCTCAACGCCGACATTCCCGAGAGCGGCAACAGCACTGCAGACCTGCTTGACGAACTCATGTTTAATCTCAAGTGGATGATCACCATGCAGGATCCCTATGACGGTGGCGTTTACCACAAATTGACAACTCCCAGTTTTGAAGGTTTTGTCATGCCGACCGATTGTCACCAACAGCGCTATGTGGTACAAAAGAGTGTGACCGCCAGTTATGACTTTGCTGCCGTAATGGCACTTGCCGCACGCATCTACAAGGGCAACAAAGATTATCCTGCATTTGCCGAGCAGGCCCAAAAAGCCGCTTTGGCTGCCTATAACTGGGCCGAACTCAATCCCGAGGCCGTCTATGATCAAGACAAGATGAACAAGGAGTTTGACCCTGATGTGACCACTGGCACCTATGGCGACAACGATGCCAGCGACGAACACTTGTGGGCTGCTACCGAGCTGTTCCTGCTCACGGGCGACGAGTTCTTCCTTAAAGCCGCCCAGCCTTTGCGTGAGCGCGGATTCTCACAGCCCGGTTGGGGAAATGTCACCGGACTTGCCATGTATTCATGGATCACCTGCAGCGACGACAAAACCGGCATGCATGACCTCATGCAGGGCAAGTTGTTAGCCTTCTGCGACAATCAGTTATCGACCATGAAGGCCTCGTCGTTCAATACACCCGCCGGTAATCATGCCAATGACTACGGCTGGGGGTGCCTGTCCGAGAGTTTCTGCACCAGCGGTCTTGCCCACCTGTACTGCTACCGTGCCACGGGCGACAAGAAATATCTTGAAGCAGCCCTCCAGAATGCCGATTATATTTTAGGCCGCAATGCCACCGGATACTGCTATGTGACCGGCTATGGCCACAAGCCCCCCAAGAACATCCACCATCGCATTTCGTCGGCCGACGGCATTGATGCCCCCATGCCCGGCCTGCTCGCCGGCGGCCCCAATCCTGGCCAACAGGACAATGGCGACGGCAGTCTGCCTTACCCGTCCAAGCAACCCGACGAGTCCTACATCGACGTCACCGGCTCCTATGCCAGCAACGAGATTGCCATCAACTGGAATGCCTCGTTGGTATCGCTTCTGGGCTGGATTGACGCCGAGATGAAATGACCCACCGAATCAAGTAAAAAACCATCAGGACTGCCGGAATCTCGGAATAATAGTTATTTATCTGATAAACAGTTAGATAATGTGTCGCGTTCTTAATGCAGGCCGAAACGAAATTCTTAATGTTATTTCGTTCTGCCCTTTTTCAGCAGGTCAACCAGGCTGATGGGAAAAGAGCGACCGATTGTGTTTAGGCCAACAAGGTTTTTCACGTCCCAGGTGAACACATCCCGATTAACAGAAAACTTGAAATCAAAATAATCCATTGGGAATTTGGTGGTTTAAGTGAAAAGGTGTAATTTTGCGACCAATTTTAGAGGAAGGCTATCATGCTGACACTGAGAGTTGACATATTGAAGGGCAAACGCATTCAAGCCACGAGTTGGTTTGAAGGCTTTCGCCATATCTGCGCATCAGATAAAGCAATATGTTCAACGACTTTCAAGGGAATCGGTGCCAGCATGACACTCACACAGTGATGTAACATGTAGCCATATCCCGAGACACTACTCAAGCAAAAACGATAAAGAGTGGTTGGAAAGTCGAGCAAAGCAAGACATTCCAGCCACTTTTCTTGTTTGGGGAAACAACTGAATCATCTGATTTTTCTGATGGTATCCGCATTCATTCTTTCAAACAACTCGTACAACGGGGAACAACAGAAACAACTTTTATAATGGGCATTCGCCTGCTATTATTAACTGGCGCCGATGATAGCGCACAAAACAATCAATCATGATGGACAGATTAAGACACATGAGACTTAGAGAGGTGTTGAAAACAACGAGTTATTCATTCAAGTATCAGCAGCACATGGCGATTAAACGCAATGCCTTGCGCTGCGTAACCTTTTAACCAACAATCATTATGGACAAATTAATTACACGAGATATTCATGCCAGCAAACAAGAACGCGTTAATACGCTACAAGACTATAGACCGCTGCCTGCGCAACAGGTTCCGCCTGTGGACCATAGACGACCTGACCGAGGCTTGCTCCGCTGCCCTGCGGGAGATGGAGGGCATCACCAAGGGAGTGTCCGTGCGGACCGTGCAGGGCGACCTCCAGATGATGCGGTCCGACAAGTTGGGCTACAATGCCCCGATCGAGGTCTTTGACCGTGTCTACTACCGGTACGCCGACCCCGACTACTCGATCAACGGGATGCCCCTGACCGAGGAGGACTGCCGTCTGCTCCGTCAGGCCGTCGAGATGCTTGACGACGACGGCAAGGCTACGCTCAACGAGATGCGGGACGTGCTCTCGCTCGTGCGTGAGCGGCTCACCGCCCTGTTGAACTACGGATAGAACGATGCCCCGACTTCAACCGATGGAGCAGCGAGCGCAAAGTCATGCTTGCAAGAACTTTGCCAAGTCGTGACAGAGGAAGCCATCAGGCAACCGATGGATGAAGCCGGGGCACTCTGTATCGACTTTGAAGGTCTGGTGCAATTTTCAGTGCCAACTAAAAGAATCTGGTGCAAATATATTTGGAATTTTGCAGAAAATGTGTATCTTTGCGCCAAAAGTCGGCATGAAAATGTGCGTGAGCCATACAAAAGTCGGCAGGAAAACGTGTAGTTATGTATAGACGAAAGATAGAAAAGACACTCCAATCGTGGTTGGATGACAGTTCTCACAAGCCTCTTGTTGTGAAAGGTGTCCGCCAGTGTGGCAAAACCAGCAGTGTGATGGACTTTGCCCGCAGGCATTTTAAAAACGTTGTGTATCTGGATTTTCGCGAGCATCCTGACTATAAGAAATTCTTCAACCCGAATTTGGAAGTGGATTCTATCATCATGAGGATCACCGCGGCCATGCCCAACATTGAAGTCGAAACAGGAAACACTTGCTTTGTCTTTGATGAGATACAGGACTGTCCCAAAGCAAGAGGCTCATTGAAATACTTTCACCTGGATGGTAGGTACGAGGTTATCTGCACGGGGTCTTTGCTTGGTGTTAATGGATACAAGACTCCTGAAGAAAAGGCCGAGGAAGCGGAGGCCTCTATTCCAGTCGGCTTTGAGGACATAGTTAACATGTACCCGATGGACTTTGAAGAATGGCTTTGGGCCAATGGTATCAAAGACATGCACATTGGATACTTGAAAACCTGCTTGAACAATGAAACGCCAATTGAAGAGGCGCTGAATGACCGCTTCTGGGACCTGCTTTATCAGTACATTGTTGTTGGTGGTATGCCTGAAGTCGTTTCTACCTTTATTGAGACGAGACAAATAGGAAAGGTGCTTGCGGTGCAGAGGCGTATCGTTGATGATTATAAAGCGGACATGGTTAAGTATGCCCTTCCCGCAGACAAATCACGAATACGTGAATGCTTTGAGTCTATACCCGCACAACTTGCACGTGAATATAAGAAATTCAACTACTCGGCAGTGCGCCCCGGTGGCAGAGGACGGGACTACACTGGGAGCCTTCAATGGATTGAAGATGCTGGTATCATTCGCAGGTGCTATAATACGATGATTACCGAACTTCCACTTGATGGAAACCGAATCCAAAGTGAGTTTAAAGTCTATATGGCTGATATCGGTTTACTTGTCTCAATGTTGGAAGAAGGCACGCAGTCAAGCATCTTGGAAGGTGACCTGCTCAGCTATAAGGGTGCCATCATTGAAAACCTTGTGGCAGACATTTTCGGAAAGATGGGCAGAAAACTATATTATTATCATAAGGACAGCCGTCTTGAACTTGATTTCCTTATCCGCTATAAGGGCAATTGCACCCCCGTGGAATGCAAGGCAACCACAGGTAACGCCAAATCTTTGAAAACAGTTTTGAAACACCCCGAGAAATATCATGTCTCACGCGCCATTAAACTTGGTGATTACAATATCGGGAGAAATGAAGGATTGTTGACATTGCCTATGTTTATGGCATTTCTTCTGACGGAAGTATAGAAGGATGTCTCTGTTTAAATCCGTAAAAACAGTGTGGATCCCAAATCAATAGAGTTTCACACTGTTTTTCTGCTTTCATGGTCTCACGTGGCGTGAGGAGTCGCTTTGGGTAAACTTAGTTCTCACCATCCGATGACGAGGGCTCGTATTCCACCTCGACGAAGATGAGGCGGCGGTGTCCCAGGCCTTTGTCGCGGCGGTCGTAGTTGTCGCGCAGGTCGGTGAGTATCTGGCAGAACTCCTGCTCGGTCAGGATGGTCTTGAACGGGTCGTGCTTGCCGCGGGAGTGGTAAAGCCTCATACCCCGTGTCGCCATCAGCGCCGCGCGGAACCGTTCGCTCTGGTCGAACATGGCTTGATAGGCGTGGCGTATCAACTGCTGGAAATCCTCAGACTGCCGGTCTATGGCAACGCCCTTCCACCAGACGATCTGGTCGGTCTGCCACCGGGTGGTGGACGCCCGCTTGGCATTGCGGCCCTTCATCGCACATATCTGCCGCTGCTTGTCGCGGTCCTGCTGCTTGAGCGACTGGAGAAACCCCTCCATGCTGCCGCACAGCACCCCGTCGAAGGTGAACGGATTGCTGCACAGGTTGGATAACACCTGTGCGGGATAATCGCTGTGCGACCATATATCTATGACCTTTCCCCGACGAACCAACCATCTTATGTATAATTGTCTGAACATAACTCCTATGAATTGACTGGTGACTCCGCTGGGACTTGGACCCAGGACCCCCAAATTAAAAGCCTGGTGCTCTGACCAACTGAGCTACGGAGCCATATATCCATTTGACGCTGCAAAGGTAATATGCCCGACCGCAGTCTTTTTTCGTTTCAAAAAAAATCTTCATTTTTTCTTCAAAAAACATCTGTCTTTCTCAAAAAGGATAAGGAAACCGCATCTTTTAACGATCATTGAGACCAATGTGGGTTATTCCAGATTAGTTGACTAATCTGTAGGAACCATAGCGTGAACCATTTCCTCTCTTGAATAGAGCAAGGAGGCTTTTTACATTTTACACAATCAACCTGCTGCGCTGATAGGATGAGCTGCATCCGCTGTAGCCTCATGCTGCTGGCGGAGATCACCCTGTTCCCACCGCTCATCGATGGCGCTGCCGCCAGTACCGCCGTGTTGGGATCACTCCGTTACCGAGAGTGCCTTATCGGGCTGTCTGTCCGCATCGAGACCTCACACGCACGGCTCGTTTCGTCGCTGACGCATCAGGTCTCGCTACGCTCGATTTGATACACGCTCCTCAATCAAGCCCAGCGTTCTAGCCACACTCGTATGTATCGACACTGCCATCCCCATGGCACACTCGTCCACTACATCCATCCCGGCACGTCGGCTAAGGCTCCAGGAGACAAGCCCCATACCGATAGCAACCTTAAGCTCGCGACCGAACGGGAGCAAACCTCACTTCGCTCGGTCGCCGTCGGTGCAGCCTACGGCATAGCCATCAATCCCAAGTTCAAGCCTTCGGCCATTAGGTGAATCTTTTCATCGCCTGCGGCGATTGGCCCACCCGCGAGCCCCGATGGCGATGGGCCGTTCCGCTCCGTCTGCGTCCGCTCCGAATGACTGACCGGTCGGCTGGAGAGTGCCTTGTCAGGCTCACTGTCCGCGCCAAAACCCCACGCAGCCGGCTGCTGCGGTCATTCTCGTTTCGGCCTGCGCTTCGCTCCTTCAGCAAGACCATCAGCCGCTTCATAATATGATAACATCTAATGCAGGAAGAATAATGGCCAATTTTATGGGGATGGACATGAGGATAAAGAAAAATCGCCAAATAGTTATCAATTAACTACTTAGCGACAACAGAAGTGAACCCGTGGAGTTTACTTTATACGAAATAATGTGTTTTCTCATTCTTACCGCCAATCTGCGATTTACGTTTATAACTTACTGATTGTATTGCATTTATAATAAACAACCACATTACAGTTGAGTTCACCTTGTTACACTTGTTTAATAATAAGTCGCCAAAAAGTCGCCAAAAATCTTGGTCATATCGCCCGAAATTACTACCTTTGCATATCTCACAAAAAGCAGTATATATGGCAACGATTATTCTATCATTATCAACGAAATCTGATAAAGTCACCTCGCAGCACGAGGTGATGATCCGTTTCTTTCACGGAAAGCATATTAACCAGCGGACGAAGACCAATGTCTTTGTTCACCCAGATTATTGGGATGATGCCGCCCAGAGCATTGTTATCCCGAAATGGCGCACGCTTAGCAAGGAGCGCAAGCAACTGAAGGACGAGCTGCAACAGAAAAGCGAACGCCTTGCCACCATCACGTCTTTAGTTCAATCATCCTTCCAGGAGATAGACAAGGGCAACGTGCCTAACGATTGGTTGAAGAAACTGATCCATGACTTCAACTTTCCTGCCGTCACCACGACCGCCAAGCCAAAGCCTAAACAGAAGAAATCGTTTTTTGACTGGTTTGAGTTGTTCCTCAAGACCAAAAACTATCCGCACGGCAGCACCAAGTCATTTAGGGTGGTGGAACGGGCATTGGGACGCTACCAGGGCTACAAGCGCAAACGCAACAAAGACTTCACACTCGATATCGGCACCATATCCAAGGAGACTATCATTGACTTCTTCGATTACTTCAGGCGTGAGCACGAGCTCGCCCAGAAAAATCCAAAGTTATTTGAGAAGCTGTTGCGGGATTATCCTGCCGAGATCACTCAAAAACACAAGTCGCCTAAGATCACGGAGCGCGGCGACAACCATATAGTAAACTTGCAGAAGAAACTGAAGCGCTTTTTCCTGTGGCTCAACAAGGAGGGCTACAGCACCAACCGCCCATTCGACGGCGTTGAAATCAAAGCAGAGAAATACGGCACACCTATCATCCTTACCCTGGAGGAGCGCAACAAGATTGCCGACTTTGATCTATCGAGCAAGCCTCACCTGGAGCGCCAGCGAGACGTGTTCATATTCCAATGCTTGATAGGTTGCCGTGTAGGTGACCTGCTGAAGATGACACCCGACAATGTTGTGAACGGTCAGATCGAGTATATCCCAAGAAAGACCAAAGATAACAAGCCGGTAACGGCAGAGGTGCCCCTGAATGACCGAGCCACCACTATCCTCGAGAAATACCGTAATGTTGACTTATCGCCATACAAGAATAAAGTCAACAGCAACCCTTTACTGCCGTTCATCAGCTCGCAGAAATACAACGAAGCCATCAAGGAGGTGTTCAAGATGTGTGGTATAGATCGTATGGTCACGGTCCTAGACCCTGTATCGGGCGAGCAAACCCAAAGGCCTTTCTACGAGATTGCCAGCAGCCACCTTGCACGCCGTACGTTCGTCGGTCTGTTATACAATCAGATTCAGGACCCCAACCTGATCAGCTCGATGTCAGGTCATGTCGAAGGCAGCAGGGAGTTCGCCAGATACCGCAAAATTGAACGTGAGGCGAAGAAGAAGGCGGTTGACCTGATTAATTAGCGTTCAGTCATTCCGCACGTGAACAACTTGAACATTTGAACAAGATGAACACGCCCCACCCTGCCCGAGAACACATCATTATCGTGCGTGGAGACCTGGTAATTTTGGGCCGGAAGAACCCTTATATGTAAGAGAGATACATGCCCCCGAGAGGACCGCTGGCACATCTAGCACGCTGGCGGCAGAGGGGCAAAGACAACATATAACTAAACCGATGGAGAAGGACCTGCTGGCGAGGAGTTAGCATGGACAACCACCATCACGGACGATGACCCATTGGAGTGACACCGTAACCTCAAGACGTTACACCGTTACTTTCATTGGCGAGTCCGATTGAAGCAGTGATATCAGTGCTGGAGAAGCATTGACGTCGCTACTTCTTTTTTTTTCGGTTCCACGGGTGGGAATTTTGTTTTTTAGTTGTAAATGAGTAAATTTGCAGCCGATGAATGGGACAGAACACATTATTATCCAGGATCGGCTGACGGGAGTTAGCGCCTATGTCGGCTATCTGTGCCACGCCTATTGCCATCAGGGGGCATGCACATTTGAGTTTAATAACGGCACATATCGCATGACGGCTGGGGATTGCCTGCCAGCCTCGCCGACATGGGCATCATGCTTGCCGATGACACCATCAAGGCTATCGCAGACTCTACCGTCATCACTCCTGGCTGCTGCAAGCGCCTGACTCCCGACGAAATCGAGCAAATCCTCAGAGAATGCCGATAACCACCAGCAAATAAAGAAGCGGCCCCTGGCGAGGTCGCTTCTTTCACAGTTCTCTCAATG
>Ga0310695_10002349_pt1 | contig 40233 bp, 31 predicted proteins | sample RumenRJG_04DNA_FD_203882 | JGI IMG/M metagenome (GOLD analysis project Ga0310695, IMG submission 203882) | Bovine rumen microbial communities from Lethbridge, Alberta, Canada - RJG_04 (v2) (version 2) | ecosystem: Host-associated > Mammals > Digestive system > Stomach > Rumen | place: Canada...
AAATTTCCGTAAAAAGCGACCATATATTTGGTCGTTTAGTACAATATCATTATCTTTGCGCCGTAATTGGCAGAGAGCCACTCCACCGCATGCTTTTGGCGTTTGCGGTGCAAAAGTATAAAAAAAAGAGGAAAGAATTATGATTTTAACATTTAATTTTTGGCGTGTTTTTGGCGTGATATTATAAATTGATTTATATTAAATTATCATTATGCTTATATTGATTAATTTCTATTTCTCTTGTAATTCAGGCATTTATGTAAAAGTATAACAAAAATGATAAATTTCAGTCTCAATACATGTTGGCGCCTCATCCCGACCAAAAAAAAAACGACAATCGAAGAATTTCGGTTGTCGTTTTTTATATGCCAGACTCCCAGCTAATAGTCTGCGCAGCCACTCCCATCCTTGGGAAGGAGGGGAGTGGCTGCGCATGATTTGCAACTGTCATTTAAGACTGATTCGATTTATTCGTAGGAGACGTAGGGGCGCAGGCGGGCGATGATGTCCTCGGGGAACTCGGGGAGGAGGGACAGGTCGTGGAGGTCGTGGATGGGACCCTGCTGACGACGGTAGTCGACGATGGCGCGGGCCATGTAATAATTGATGTAAGGATGGCGCTTGAGGTCGTTGAGCGAGAGACGGTTGATCTTGAGCGAGGGCTCGATTTTTGCAGAAACAATGAAGAAAATCGCCGATTCCATCGGAAAATCATCAATCTCGCGCAGCTGGTCGACAGAGACGTAGCCGCCCAGGCGGCGACCATAGTCGAGGATGCGTCGGGCAAAGAAGCTGCCGATGCCGGGGACGGTCTTATAGACTGTCGTGTCGAGGGCATTGAGGTCGACGGTCTCGCCGGCCTTTATCTTTGGCGAATAGACGACGGGAGGCACGGTTTGGGCACTGTCGGCAACGCTTGCTGAGAGCGAGGCCTCTGAACGTGCGTGCTGGCGAGGGAGGTGGAGGGTCGAGGCAGGCCGATAGTCGGGCGAGATCTGGATATAAGGCTCCAGCTCGCGATACTGCTTGACGGTGAGCCCGTAGAGATTGGCGAAGTCGGCCTTCTCGCGATAGATGCCGCCCGCAGCACGGTATTTATAGATGTTGCGCACCTGCCAGGGCTGCAGGCCGAGGCGGAGCAGCTGGGTGGAGTCGGCCGTGTTGGGGTCGAAGGCGAAGCGCTCCACGCGACGGCCCTCGACGTAGTAGTACTTCGGTGCCGACGAAGCGGTCCTTTGACCATGCTGAAGGGGCACTTCGACGGCATCAAAGCGGTCCTTTGCCGCCTCGTCCTTGCCGCCGGCAAAGAAAAAGGCAGCAAGGGCAATGACGCCCACGACGAGGAGCGCGAGCAGCACCTGGCGATCGCTCTTGTTCAGATAGATCAGGTCGCGCCACGTCATATCACTCCCAACTGATTGAGGAAGATAAGCAGGATGCCCACGGGACAGACGAACCGCACGGCAAAGAGATAGATGCCGAAGAGGCGACCGCGCAGTCGGCCATTGTTGGTGAACTCCTCATGGATGATATGTTTAGGCACAAACCAACCCAAGAAGATGCAGGTCAGGAACCCGCCGATGGGCAGGAAGAGCTGGCCAGTGACGAAGTCGAACAGATCGAAGAGCGACTTGCCAAACAGCTCGATATGGACATCGCCCAAGGACAGGCTACAGAAGGCGCCGATGACGGCACAGCAGGACGTGACGATCCATGCCCCGGCCCGCCGCGAGATATGGAGCTCCTCATGGAAGAAGGCCGTGCTGACCTCATGGAGCGACATGAGCGACGTCAGGGCCGCAAGGGAGAGGAGGGCATAGAAGAGGAGGCCCACCACGTAGCCTACGATCGGCATGGACCCGAAAGCCTGCTGGAAGACATTGGGCAGGGTGATGAAGACGAGCGAGGCGCCGCTGTCGGGACTAACGCCGACGGAGAAGGCCGCAGGAAAGATCATGAGGCCGGCCAGGATGGCGACGACGCAGTCGATGACGGCTATCTGCGAGGCAGAGTGGACGAGGTGGGTGTCGCGGCTGAAATAGCTGGCGTAGGTGCAGAGGCAGCCCATGCCGACGGAGAGCGAATAGAAGGCCTGGCCCATGGCTCCGAGGAACACCTCGCCGTTGAGTTTGCTCCAGTCGGGCGAGAAGAGGAAGCTGATGCCCTTGCCGGCCCCAGGCAACATGCAGGAGGCCACGACGATGATGAGCAAGAGGACGAAGAGGGTCGGCATCATCAGCTTCGAGGCGCGCTCGATGCCTTTCTCGACTCCCCGCACGATGATGAAGTGGGTGATGAGGAAGAAAATGAGCATCCATACGATCGGCTTCCACGGATTCTGGCTGAAGTCGGTGAAGAACTGCTGGATGTATTGCGGGTCGCCCTTGAGCTTGCCTGCCAGCGACGCATAGACATACTGCAGGCACCAGCCAGAGACGACGGCATAATAGCTCGTGATGAGGAATCCGGTCAGCACGCCCAGGAGGCCGATCAGCCGCCACGGGCCGCCGCCCGAGAGTTTCGAATAGGCCCGCACCATGTTGGTCTGGGCCCGCCGCCCGATGATAAACTCATTGAGCATGCAGGGGATGCCCAGCAAAAGCACGCACCCAATATAAATAAGGATAAAGACGGCACCACCATTCTGGCCCGTCATATATGGGAATCGCCACACATTGCCTAACCCCACTGCCGAGCCGGCCGTGGCGAGGATGATGCCGAGGCGGCTGCCGAAGTTTGCGCGTTTCGTCTGTTTCATTTTCTCGAGAATATTAGTATTTCGCTTGCAAAATTATAAAATTATTCTTAACTTTGCAACCAAATTGAAACGAAATATGAAAATAGCACGCTTTTTATTAAGGAAATTCCCCCTGACATTGCTCTGTCTGGCCCTCATCGTCTATCTGTCGCTGGTCATCGATATCCCTGAGACGCCGCTCGACAACGTCGCCCTCATCGACAAGTGGACCCACTTCGTCATGTATGGCGGCTCATGCGCGGTGATGTGGTGGGAATATCTGCGCTGCCATCAGCGGATGAACTGGCCGAAGATGTGGCTCTACGCGATTATTGGCATGATGGTGCTTGGCGGCGTGATAGAGATTCTGCAGCCTTACGTAGGGCGCTCGGGCGAGTGGCTCGACTTCGTGGCCGACGCCGTCGGCGTCCTGCTTGGCGCAGGCATTGGGATGATGATGAAAAAAATAATGTGGAAGGAGCACTAAAGCGTGTCCTTCCACATTTTGTAAGGGAACAGGCGAAGGCGAGAGTTATAGAAGCGGCGGTCGCCCGTCACCTCAATTCCGATGAAATCGGGGATTTTTGCATCCTCTTCCGTTGATTTCAGTTCCACCTCGGCCATCACCAGGCCCTCGTTGTCGCCATAGAACTCGTCCACCTCAAAGGTGTGGCCCTCGTAGTCGACGAGATAGCGACGCTTGTCGATGATGCCCGCCTCACAGAGTTGGAAGAGGTGGTCGGCCTCGTCGAGCGTGATTTCCTTCTCGAACTCATAGCGGCTCAGCCCCCCGTCCATTGAGGGGCCCTTGATGGTGAGGAAAGCCTGGTCGTCGCGTCGGCGGACGCGTACTGACGGCCGTCCGCCTCCGCTGTAGAGGTAGCCCTGGCGGATGCGATAGCTCCGATGCGCCATCTGCTTGAAACTGGCATCGCGCACCAGGAACTTCCGCTCGATTTCCATTCCGCTCATGCGTCTTAGCCCATCATGGTGGCCACCCACACGAGGTAGCACAGTGCGGCGACGATGAGTGCGCCGAAAATCCAGTTCACCACTTTGCGGCCCTGGGCCTCTTGTTTCTTCTCGTAAGCCTTCTGCTTAGCATTGAGATGCTTTTCGTCTTTCTTTGCCATGTTATTGATAATTATTAGTTATAATTTATGATTTATGAATTGTCGCTTTGCGATGAAGATTGAGATAATGATGAATTTTCACCATCCCCCTTCACTTTCTTGGTAATACTGATCAAAATTTTTTTTAATTCTACGCAGTCATCATTGATCGACTCATACTGTCTAAGGTTGATATACCCCGTTCTTTTCAGCAATTCAAGCCAATACAGGCTTTCGTTACACTCCTTGAGTGATATAAAGATTTTTGCGATGAAATCATTCTTGCTGATAGCGAACTGTGCCTCAGAAACATTTGCTCCTATACTTGTCCCACTTCTGAACAGCTGGTCGGAGATTTTGTATTCACGCTTCTCTTCGACAAGGAAATGATGCAGATTCACAATTCGAACGGCAAAATTCATGCACTTTTCTTCAATTACTTTTCCGAAATCACTCATGCCTCCAAATCATAAATAGTTCATTTCCCATCGCGTCAGCGACCATTCATCACTCATCATTCATCACTCTCGGAGGGGAACTCCATGAGGTAGGCCTTGATGAATCCGTCGAGTTTGCCGTTCATCACGCCGTCGACGTCGGAGGTCTGATAGTTCGTGCGGTGATCCTTGACGCGCTTGTCGTCGAAGACATACGAGCGGATCTGGCTGCCCCACTCGATCTTCTTCTTGCCGGCCTCGATCTTGGCCTGGGCCTCGAGGCGCTTCTTCATGGCGCGGTCGTAGAGCTGCGACTTGAGCAGCTTCAGCGCGCGCTCCTTGTTCTTAGGCTGGTCGCGCGTCTCGGTGTTCTCGATGAGGATTTCCTCCTCCTCGCCCGTGTCAGGGTCGGTGTACCAATAGCGCAGACGGACGCCCGACTCCACCTTGTTGACGTTCTGGCCGCCAGCACCCGAGGAGCGGAACGTGTCCCATGAGAGCTTGGCGGGGTCGACGTAGACCTCGATGGTGTCGTCGACGAGGGGCGTGACGAAGACACTGGCGAACGACGTCATGCGCTTGCCCTGGGCATTGTAGGGCGAGACACGCACCAGACGGTGGACACCGTTCTCCGACTTCAGGTAGCCGTAGGCATACTCGCCGCCCTCGATCTGCATGGTGACGCTCTTGATGCCGGCGTCGTCGCCCTCGAGGATGTTCGAGATGGTGACCTTGTAGCCATGAGCCTCAGCCCAGCGCATATACATTCGCATGAGCATCTGCGCCCAGTCCTGGGCCTCCGTGCCGCCCGCGCCGCTGTTGATCTTCAGAACGCAGTCCATCGGGTCCTCCTTCTGGCGCAGCATGTTCATCAGCTCGAGGTCCTCGATGGCCTTGACGGCCTGCTCGTAGTCGCGGTCGACCTCCTCCTCAGTGACCATCTCGTCCTTATAGAAATCGAAGGCCAGTTGCAGCTCGTCTGCCTTCAGCCGGCAGTCGTTATAGCCGTCAATCCATCGTTTGATGGACTTCACCTTCTTCATCTGTTCCTCGGCCCGCTTGGGGTCGTCCCAGAAGTCGGGGGCCTGCGTGCGCAGTTCCTCCTCCTCATATTCCATCTGTTTCTCGTCGATGCGGAGATATCGGTGCAATTTCTCCGTCCTGTCCAAAATGTCTTTTAACTGGTCTTGCGTTATCATGGTGCAAAGTTACAAATAAGCGGACGAACTTCCAAACAATTCGCCCGCTTTTTTAGCTTTTCAGCCGTATTATGATTATTTTGACGCTGCTCAGAAGCTCACATTGACAGGCTCGCCTGCGTAGTCGACGGTCGTGGAGGAGCCGTCGGGCAGGACCACCGTGAAACGCCGTTGTTGGAGCATGCCGGGATAGCTGCCCTGGCGCTGGCCGATGGTCAGCGTGCGGGTGCGGTCGTCCCATCGCATCGGGATGGTGGCATAGACGCCCTGCTCGTAGGCATAGCCGTCGCCCTCGTCCTCATAGAGCGCGAACGAGCCGTCGGCGCCCGGATAGACGCGCAGTTCGAGGTTGTCCCAAGGTGTCTCACCCGTGTATTGCATCTCAGGCCCGAGGGGCAGGATGCTGCCTGCCCGGACGAACATCGGCACGCGGTCGAGCTGGGTCGTCAGCGTCACGTCCTGTCCGCCCCGATAGGACGTGCCAGTCCAGAAGTCGTACCAGAGGGTGCCCTTGGGCAAGTATTTCGTCGTGGTTACGGTCTGGGTGAAGTCGGGGGTGGCGACGGCTGAACCGTCGCCCACAGTTTTGTGATTCCAGCCGCTCATGGCGTCTTCGCGGATAACCTGTTCCTGCGTGTACTGCGGCTCAAGGATAGGGGCGGCCAGGATGCTGCGGCCGAAGAGGAACTCGTCGGTCATGTCCCACGTGCGGCGGTCGGCGGCAAAGTCGCTGAACAGCGGGCGAAGGTAGCTCTCGTTGTTGCTGGTCACCTGCCAGGCCGTGCTGTAAAGATAAGGAATAAGCCGATAGCGCAGGCGGATCATCCGTTCGATGGCATCGTAGACGGGCTCACCCTTCCGGCCGAACTGCCATATCTCGCGCTGGGCGTCGGCACCGTGGCTGCGGAAGACGGGGCAGAACAGCCCGTACTGCATCCAGCGCACGTAGAGCTCCTGATATTGCGGATTCTGCGGGGCCGAGCCGCCGCCACGGGTGTTGTAGGCGCCACAGAAGAAGCCGCCGATGTCGGTGTTGAAATTGGGGCATCCCGTCATCGAGTAGCTCAGTCCGGCGGGCACCTGCTTGCGCAGCATATCCCACGACGAGGCCACGTCGCCGCTCCACATCCCCGAGCCATAGTGCTGCTGTCCGGCAAAGGCAGAGCGGGTCATGATGAAGACGCGCTTGTCAGTCCCGGCCTGCCGCTGATTCCCGTAGACGCCCTTGACCGTCTCCAGCGGGAAGGCATTGCGCAGCGAGCGCCACGTGCCGCCCTCCGTGCCGGCCTTATGGTCGTAGTCGCTGTCCTGCGGGTTGAAGAAGTCCGGGTCGGTGGAGTCCATCCACCAGGCGTCGGTGCCCAGGTAGTAGAGATGTTTCAGGTTTTGCCAGTAGATGTCGCGGGCCACGGGTGAGAAAGCGTCATAGACACGGACGCCAGAGGGATAGTCCATGCGCGGAGGCCAGAAGGTGAGCCCGCTCTGCGGCCATGTCTCGAAATCGAAGAGCAGTCCACGCTCATCTAACTGCCTGTAAGCCTTGGTCTTGGGACCGAAACTGGCCCAGATGCTGATCATGAAGTGGGCATGTCGCTGGTGCACCTTGTCGATCATTCCCTTGCCGTCGGCAAAGTCCTCGGTGAGGAAGTCCATCGCGTTCCAGAGATAGTTGGAGCCCCAGTACTGCCAGTCCTGGATGATGCCGTCGAGAGGCACACGGAGCTCGCGGTACTTATCGACAACGGAGAGCAGTTCCCTGGCACTCTTATAGCGCTCCTTCGACTGCCAGTAGCCGTAGGTCCACAAGGGGAACATCGGCACGTCGCCCGACAGCTGGCGCATCAGGGCGATGTTGCCGTCGACCGATCCTCCGTACATGAAATAATAGTCGACGCACTGGCCCACCTCGCTGGAGAACGACATGCCCGCGGCGACATCGTCGTCGAACTGCGTGCGCGAATAGTTGTCCCAGAAGAGGCTCCAGCCTTTGATTGACTGCAGCACGTTCTGGAAGTCCTCCAGGTTCGACTGCTCCATCAGCTTGTGCTCGCCGCGGCGGTTCATCCGCCCGTTCTGCAGGGTTCCTAAGCCGTAGATAGCCTCATCCTTGTCGAGCGTAAAGGTCTGCGTCACGCGGAACTTGCCCGCATCGGGGCCGGCGGTGCGCGGCTCAAAGGTGGGGGCGCCCTTCTCCCTTAATAGTGTTTTCCCCTTGGCGGAGAAAGTTAAAGCTCCCGTCCGCGGGTCCATCTTCACCGTGAGCACATCGCTGCTCACCGTGTTGCCCTTGCGGGTGACCTTCACGTCGTCGGGGCGGGTGATTACGACGAGGCTGCGCTTCTCATAGTCATAACCAGCAGGATGCTTCACCACGCGCACCGTCCGGGGCGTGAAGAATTCGATGCTCACCTCCGTCGTCCCAGCCTTCAGCTGTACGGGGGCTGCGTCAGCCATGCTCATTGTCAGGCATAGCAGGGCTGTCAGTAGTACTTTGCGTGTCATATATTGTTTTTTTGATTGTTTTCGGTTGTAGAAGAAGTTAGAGACCCCACCCCCGACCCCTCCCCTTGCAGGGGCGGGGAGCGGCTAGCGCCGTCATCCCCGTCGGGCAGCGCGCCAGCCAACTCCCCTCCTTCGGAGGGGTCTGGGGAGGCTACTCCCCTCCCTTCCACTCGGCCGAAGGACGCTTGCTACCGAAGGGACGCAAGAAGGGGAGGGGTCGGGGGTGGGGTCTGTAACTTTACTCATTCGCCCCCAATTTCTATAAAGTCACTACTCTTCGTACATCGCGTCGATTTCCTTCCGGTAGTTCTCGTTGAGCACGCGGCGCTTGATCTTCAGCGTGTTGGTCAGTTCGCCGCGCTCGAGCGAGAAGCCCTGGGGCAGGAGCGTGAAGCGCTTGATCTGCTCGTAGGGGGCGAGCTGCTGCTGCAGCGTGTCGATGCGGTCCTTGAGCATCGCGATGATCTGTTTGTTGCGGCAGAGGTCCTCGCGGCCTTCGAAGGCGATGTCGTGCTCGCGGGCATATTCCTCGAGCAGATGATACTCGGGCACGATGAGAGCCGAGACGAACTTGCGCTGGTCGGCGATGACGGCCACCTGGTCGATGTACTTGTCGACCAGCAGCTTCGACTCGACCATCTGCGGGGCGATATACTTGCCGTTGGAGGTCTTGAAGAGGTCCTTGATGCGCTCTTTGAGGAAGAGCTCGCCGTTCATCATGTAGCCCGAGTCGCCGGTGCGGAAGTAGCCGTCAGGGGTGAACGACTGTCGGGTGATCTCGTCGCGCTGATAGTAGCCGCGGGTGATGGTGGGGCCCTTCAGCAGGATCTCGCCCTCGTCGCTGATGCGCACGGAGATGCTGTCGATGGGGTGGCCGACGCTGCCGACGGTGAAGGGCTTGCCCAGATGGTCGCACGAGACGGTGGCGAGCGACTCTGTCAGTCCGTAGCCGACGATCATGTTGATGCCGATGGCGTGGACGAACTCCTCGACGTGTGGCGAGACGGTGGCGCCGGCCGTGGGGAAGAAGTGGGCATTCTCCAGGCCCAGCTCCTTGCGGACGAGCGAGAAGACGGTCTTGTTCAGGGCTTCATATTCCAGATGGAGGGCCAGCGGAGGCCGCTTGCCCAGCGCCAGGTATTCGATGTTGTGGCGGCGGCCGACGGTCAGGGCATGGCGGAAGAGCTTGCGCTGCACGGGGCCGCTCGACTCGATCTTCTCCATCACGCCCATGTAGACTTTCTCCCAGAAGCGGGGCACGCTCGACATGCACGTCGGGTGGGTCTCGCGCATCGTCTGCTGCACCTCCTGCGGATAGGTGTTGACGATGAGGCGGGCGCCGACGGTGATGCACAGGATCTTCCAGCCCTTCTCAAACACATGGGTGAAGGGCAGGAAGTTGAGCACGCGGTCGTCCTCGGTGACGGGCACGCACTTGCCGTTGGCCTCGAAGGCGGCGTGGTATTGGCCCATCGAGAGGATGACGCCCTTGGAGTCGCCCGTCGTGCCGCTGGTGTAGAGGATGTTGGCCGTGTCGTCCATCGTGGCAGCCTGCTGGCGGGCCTCCACCTCGCTCTGGCGGGGCAGCCCCTCGCCCAGCTTCAGGAAGTCGGCAAACGACATGGCCGTCGGGTCGCCCTTGGGGATGACGACGGCCGGGTCGAAGACGATGATCTTCTGCAGCGAGTGGCAGGTGGTGAAGATGCGGCGGGCCTTGTCGTACTGCTCCTGCTCGCCGACGAAGAGGAAGCGGATGCGGGCGTCGTTGACCATATACTGGATCTGCTGCTCGGAGCTCGTCGCATAGAACGGGATGGTGACGGCGCGGATGCCCCATGCGCCGAAGTCGGTGAACAGATACTCCACCGAGTTCTGCGAGAAGACGCCCACGTTCTCCTGCACACCGACGCCCATGTTGAGCATCGCGTTGGAGACGAGCTTCACCTTCTCCAGAAACTGGCGCCACGACATCGAGTGCCATTGCGTGTTGCCGCGGCCATAATCCTTGTAGATAAGTGCTTCGCGGTCGCCCCAGTGGTCGGCCACATCGTAGATGAGTCGTGATAGATGGCTGTTGATCTGCATAATTTTCCCTCCCTGTTAATCCTTATTTGCTGCAAAATTAAACAAAAAATGCGGGAATTGCAAATAAATCAGGGAAAAAGTGACGACATGGGCTGCCGAGACGGTCGCTGAGAGCCCTGTCCGGGCGGTTCTGGAGGGCTATTGATTGTAAAGAATTATCCGATTCAATTGTAAAAAAAAAACACAAGCTATTGATTTCCAGCTACATTACATACCATCAGAAAAGAAGCGGTGCTTTTCGATTCAAAAAGGACCGCTTCTCGAGTCAAAAAGCGGCACTTCTCGGAGTGAGAAGCACCGCTTTTTCTATAAAGGAGTGTTAGTTTGTAAAGGAAATTCCGAGTCTCAGACGAAGCTGATGACGCCCTGGGCGACGTCCTGCTGGGCGCTGTCTGGACGCTGGGCCGACTGCGGGACGGGCTGCGGGTTGCCGATCGAGGCGAGCACCTCGCGGGTGCGCTTGTAGGTGGGCGTCTGCTCTACGGCCGAGATGACGTCGTCGTTGTCGAGGTCCTCGGGGGCGAAGATGTAGATGTTGGGACGGCGCTTGTAGCGGCGCTTCGTCTCGCTGTCGCCGTAGAAGTGGCCGCGACGCTCCTCGCGCTTGGCGGCGCGCTCCTGCTCCTCGGCCAGCCGGTCCTGCTCCTCGCGGGTGGTCTGCTGGCGCTGCATGCGCTCCTCCATGCCGTCGACGTCCTGCATGCCGAAGCCAGTGGCGAGGATGGTGACCTTGACCTTCTTGCCGAGCGAGGGGTCGACGGCGACGCCCCACTTAATCTCGAAGTCGGAGCCGAACTTGTCCATGAACTCGTGGACGTAGGTCATCTCGTCCATCATGAAGTTATCCTTGCCGCCCTCCTCGTGCGAGAAGGAGAGGTTGAGCAGGATCTTCTTCGAATTGAAGATGTCGTTGTCGTTCAAGAGGGGCGAGTTGAGGGCGTCGTCGATGGCTTTCTTGACGCGGTCCTCGCCCTCGCCGTAGCCCGTCGACATGATGGCCACGCCGCCGTCCTGCAGCACGGTCTTGACGTCGTTGAAGTCGAGGTTCATCTTGCCGTGCAGGGTGATGATCTCGGCGATCGACTTGGCGGCGACGGAGAGCGTGTCGTCGGCCTTGCCGAAGGCGTCGAGGAAGGAGAGGTCAGGATAGATCTCGCGCAGCCGCTCGTTGTTGATGACGAGCAGTGCGTCGACGTGCTTGTGCATCTCCTCGACGCCGTCGAGGGCCTGGTCGATCTTCTTGTTGCCCTCGAAGCGGAAGGGGATGGTGACGATGCCGACGGTCAGGATGCCCATCTCCTTGGACACCTGGGCGATGACGGGTGCGGCGCCGGTGCCGGTGCCGCCGCCCATGCCGGCGGTGATGAAGGCCATGCGCGTGCCGTCGGAGAGCATGTTCTTGATCTCGTCGAGGCTCTCCTCGGCGGCGGCGCGGGCGCGGGCCGGACGGTTGCCGGCGCCGAGGCCCTCGTGGCCGAGCTGCAGCTTGACGGGCACGGGCGAGTCGTTGAGGGCCTGGTTGTCGGTATTGCAGACGACGAAGGTGACGTCGTGGATGCCTTCCTTATACATGTGGTTGACAGCGTTGCCACCGCCGCCTCCGACGCCGATGACCTTGATGATGCTGTGCTTCTCTTCGGGAGCTCCGAAGTCGAGGATATCTACTTTTTCCATTGTTGCTTAGTTGTTTGGTCGTTTGGGAAATTGGTCGTTGAGCCGTTGAGAGAGAGGGGGGATTATTCTTCAGAAATCATTTCCTTGCCGATATCGCCCAGTTTCTTCTTGAAACGGTTGAACCACGAGTTCTCCTTCTTCTGACGGCGCTCCTCCTCGCGGCGGCGCTCCTCCTCCTCGCGAAGCAGGCGCTCCTCTTCCTCACGCTTCAGGCGGGCTTCCTCCTCGGCACGGGCCTCCTCCTCGGCCGTGCGGATGACGCCCTGCTCGGTCTCGTGAGCCTGGCGGGGCTTGCGGTTGTCGGCAGCGGTGGCGGGCTTGTCGTCCCCGTCGTCGGCAAAGAGGTCGCCGTTCTGGTTGATGACGGGTCCGGCGCAGTTCATGTCGCCCTTGGCCAGCAGCCCGAGCACGGTGTTGTACATGGCGTTGTGGCTCTTGATCTGCTCGTTGCCCGAGTTGATCGACATCGTCACGAACTTGGCCACGCGGATCTTGTCGATGTGGGTGTAGGTGGCGAAGGCCTTCTCGATGTTGCGCATGTTGGCGCCGCCGCCGGTGATGATGATGCCGCCCAAGAGCTTGTCATAGTATTCCGTGGGAATCTGATAGCGCACGTTCTCGATAATCTCCTCCATGCGGCCCTCGACGATCTCGATGAAGCGCGACGACTCCACCTGGCGGCCCAGGTCGATGCTGTACTTGAGGTTGATGTCGATCTCGCTGTTCTCGGTGTAGGCCGAGGCGTGCTTGAGCTTCATCTGCTCGGCGTCGCTCTCCTCCATCTGCAGCGAGGCGATGTCCTTGGTGACATTGTTGGAGCCCAGGGGGATGACGGCCAGATGGCGCAGCACGTTCTTCGAGAAGACGGAGACGGTCGTCGTGTCGGCACCGATGTCGACGAGTGCGCAGCCGGAGCGCTTCTCGGTCTCGGTGAGCACGGCGTTGGCGAGCACGAGGGGTGCGAGATACATGTCGGCCACCTTGATGCCGGCCACCTCGAAGCACTTGTTGAGGTTCTGGAAGAACGACTTGCGCTCAAGGATGTTGAGGAAGTTGCCCTCCAGCCGCGATGCCCGGATGCCGACGGGGTCCATCTGCAGGTTCTGGTCGACGCGGTATTCCTGTTCGGCCACGTCGAGAATCTTCTGGTCGGGATAGTCGAGGTTCCAGTTGGCGTCCATCAGTTCGACGACCATCTCCTGCGTGATGATGGTGTCGGCAGGCAGTTCCTTGACCAGCGTATTGCGCACCGAGCGGATCGACTGTCCGCCGACACCGACGAAGACTCTGGTGATGCGCTGCTTGAGCTGGGCCTCGAGCTTCTTGACGATGCCCTGCAGGCAGAGGGCAGTCTTGTCGATGTTGTAAACCACACCCTTGCGGATGAACGACGAAGAATCCTCCCTGACCATGGCGAGCACGGAGATGCTGCCGTCGGGTTTCTTCTGTCCGGCAATGCCCGTCACCTTCGATGAGCCGAGCTCTATTGCCACGATAAAGTCCTTCTGTTCTGTTGCCATATATCTTAATTTTTACGTTTTACCTACTTCAAAGGTTGAAGGATGAGGGTTGAAGGACGATGTGTCGGCTTTGCCGAGGTTGAAGGTTAATGGTTGATGGTTTAACGGATAGCGCACCCATCAACCTTCCACCTTACTCCTTTGTCCTTGCCGAAAGGCAACCCATCAACCTTCCTACTTTCTCCATTCACCTCCTTTTACAGATGATCTGGTTGTCGAACTCGACGCTGATGCGCGAATACTTGTTCCATCCGGCCTGGCTGAGTCCGTAGAGATAGAACTTGCGCAGGCGCGAGAGCTTGCGGGTGAGGCCGGTCGGCTGGCCCAGATAGACGATGTGGTCGCCCACGCGGGGGACGAGCTCTACGGAGCCGTCGCGCAGGATGTTGAGCTGGACGACCTGCGAGCGCCAGAACTCGTCCTTGAGGATGAGGTTGGCCATGGGGGCCAGGCGCTGCTCGGCATAGCGGGGCGTGATGTAGCCCGTAGCCACCATCAGGTTGGCGGTGTAGCTGGAGCGCGGCAGCGGCTGGCCGTTGTTGTCGACGTAGTAGTCGTCGCCGTTCTGAGCCATGACGCGGACCACGGGCGTGCGCTGCCGGATGTTGATGCAGACATTGCCGTTCTGGGTGGTGTAGCACTGGGCCTCCTCGATGAGGGCCTTCGCCTGGAGGTGCTCCTCAATCTGGCGCGTATTGATCTGTCCGAGGGCGAGGCCGCGCGGGTCGATGTGGTCGGCCTTGAGCATGCGCTCCACGTCGGCCGTGGTGAGGAACCCCTCAGCCACGTCGCCCGCAATGGTGATGCGCACTTGCTGGCATACCATGGCGGCATCCTCGGGCTTGTTGAAGGCCGTCACGGCTACGACGAGATAGGCGCCAAGCAGCACGTCGGCCACGATGAGCAATGCCTTTTTCCAATTCATCTTGTCGTCAGTTTAATGGTTGTCGCCAACAGTTCTGTAGCGGCAGCAAATTATTCACTTTTCACTCTTCACTTTTCCCTTAAGTATGCTTGCCATCTGGGGCACCAGGGCGTCGAGGTCGCCGGCACCGAGCACGATGAGCACGTCGAAGGAGCGCGACTTGACCAGGTTCAACACGTCGTCCTTGCGGATGATCTGCTTCTCCACGCCAGGGGCCAGGCGGTCGTAGATGAGCTGCGACGTGACGCCCTCGATTGGCTGTTCGCGGGCGGGATAGATCTCGGTCAGGATGACCTCGTCGAGCTGGCTGAGTGCACGGGCAAACTCGGGGTAGAAGTCGCGGGTGCGGGTGTAGAGGTGGGGCTGGAAGATGGCCGTGATGTGGCGGTCGCGATAGAGCTGCCGGATGCTGCGCGCACTCTGGTAGATCTCCATCGGATGGTGGGCATAGTCGCTGAGGAACACCAGCTCGGGGGTCTTGATCTTGAAGTCGAAGCGGCGGTCGACACCCCCGAAGGTCATCATGCCGATGCGCAGCTCCTCGGCCGTGCATCCGGCCAGCTGGGCCATGGCCATGGCGGCGATGCCGTTCTCGATGTTGATGGGCACGGGCTGACCGAGCTCGATGTTCTTGATGCTCTCGATGGGCGAGATGAAGTCGAACGTGATCTCGCCGTTGTCGATGCGGATGTTCTCGGCGTGGAAGTCGCCCTCGTCGAGGGCATAGTCGTAGCGGTGGACGCCGGGCTGCAGGTGCTCCTGCATCTCGAGTCCGCGGTGGATGATGAGCGTGCCGCCGGGCTGGATGAGCTCGGTGTAGTGGCGGAACGACTCGAGATAGGCCTCCTTGGTGCCGTAGATGTCGAGGTGGTCAGGGTCGGTGGCGGTGATGACGGTCATCCACGGGGTCAGCCAGTGGAACGAACGGTCGAACTCGTCGGCCTCGATGACCACGAAGTCTGACTGCGGCGAGAGGATATAGTTGGTGCCGTAGTTCTTGGTGATGCCCCCAAGGAAGGCGTTGCAGTCCAGGTGGCTCTGGTGCATCAAGTGGGCACACATCGAGCTGGTCGTCGTCTTGCCATGCGTGCCGGCCACGCAGAGCGCCTTCATCTGGCGGGTGAGGATGCCGAGCACCTGGGCTCGCTTCTGCACCTCGAAGCCGTTCTCGCGGAAGTAGACGAGCTCCTTATGCGTGTCGGGCACGGCCGGGGTATAGACCACCAGACACTGGTTGGGGTTCTTGCACGTATGGGGTATCTCGTCGATGTTCTCCTCGTAGTGGATGAGCATGCCTTCCTTCTCCAGCCGGCGGGTGAGCTCGGTGGGGGTCTTGTCGTAGCCAGCCACGACGAGGCCACGGCTGATGAAGTAGCGGGCGATGGCGCTCATGCCGATGCCACCGGCTCCGATGAAGTAGACTGCTCGTATATTCTTTGCTTCCATTCTTTCGGTTATTGTTTTGCTAATTTAATGACTTCCTGGGCGATGATGCGGGCCGAGTCGGGCAGTGCCATCTTCAGGATATTGGTGCTGAGCGAGCGCAGGGCGTCGTCGTCGGTCACGGTCTCGATGGCCAGACGGATGACGACGTCGGGGGCCTCGCTGTCCTTGGCATAGAGGGCCGCGCCGCGGTTGACGAGCGCCATGGCATTCTTGGTCTGATGGTCCTCGGCCACATTGGGACTGGGCACGAGGATGACGGGCTTGCCGATGAGGCAGAACTCCGAGATGCTGCTGGCGCCGGCACGGCTGACGACGAGGTCGGCGGCGCGATAGGCGGCGGCCATGTCGCTGATGAAGTCCGTGACTTTCAGGTTGGCGGGCTGTCCCTTAGCGCGGAGCTCGTCGGCAATCTGCTGACTGTAGTATTTGCCGGTCTGCAGGATGAACTGCAGCTCGGGATGAGCGGCAATCATGTCGAGATGATTGAGCACACTCTGGTTGATGGTGCGTGCGCCAAGGCTGCCGCCGACGAGCAGCACCGTCTTCTTGTCGGCTGCCAGTCCGAAGGAGCGCAGGGCCTCCTCGCGGGTGATCTTCGAGTCGAGCAGCGACTGGCGGACGGGATTGCCCGTGAGCATGATCTTCTCCTTGGGGAAGAAGCGCTCCATGCCCTCATAGGCCACACAGATCTTGGCGGCCTTTCCGGCCAGTTGCTTGTTGGCCAGACCGGCATAGCTGTTCTGCTCTTGCAGCAAGGTGGGGATGCCCATCGCGTTGGCTGCCCCGAGGGCTGCACTGCTGGCATAGCCGCCGACGCCGACGGCCACCTGCGGGCGGAACTCCTGCAGGATCTTCTTGGCCATGCGCTTGCTCTTGAGATAGTCGAGGGCCACGCCGATGTTGCCGGGCTTCCACAGCGGGCGGAGGAATCCGCGGATGGGCAGGCCCTTGATCTCGTAGCCGGCCTGAGGCACGCGCTGCATCTCCATACGTCCGTTGGCGCCGACGAACAGGATCTTGGCGTCGGGCTCTATTTCGCGAATGGCGTTGGCAATGGATACGGCCGGGAAGATATGGCCGCCGGTGCCGCCGCCGCTGATGACGATTCTAAGATTACTCATATCGCTGATTTTGTTAAGGTTTTCTTTGCACTGCGACTGACGCTGAGGATGGCCCCGATGTAGGCGCAGTTGACGATGGTCGACGTGCCGCCCTTCGAGACGAGCGGCAGGGGCTGGCCGGTGACGATGCCGAAGTCGGTGGCCACCATCATGTTGATGACGGCCTGGCAGACGAGCAGCAGGGCCAGGCCCATGATGAGGAAGGCCGGGAAGTTGTTCTCGCAGCGACTGGCGATGCGGGCCACGCGGAAGAGCAGGATGACGTAGAGCAGGACGACGGTGATGGCGCCGATGAGTCCCATTTCCTCGATGATGATGGCGAAGATGAAGTCGCTGAAGGCCTGCGGCAGGTAGTCGCGCTCGACGGAGTTGCCGGGACCCTTGCCGATGATGTTCGACGAGGCGATGGCGAAATTGGCGTGGGCCACCTGGTAGTTGCCCTTGATGTCGTAGTCCTCGGGACTGACGCCCTTGGTGGTCGACCGCTTGGTCAGTCGGTTCTTCCATGTCCAGAAGCGATGGGTGATCTTCTCGAAGGCGCTCTTGTCCTCGTTCTTGGACTGGACCACCAGCTCGACGCCCTCCTGCTGGGCAGCGTCGATCTCCTGGCCCTCCTTGTCGAGGCTGGCCATGGAGAACACGAGGGCCATGAACAGGCCGGCCAGCAGGACGAGCACACCGGTAAGCTTGCCCATCTGGATGGTCGGCACGCGGCCGATGAACATCATGATGTAGATCACGCCGAAGAGCAGCACGCCCGTCGAGAGGTTTTCGATGGCAATGAGCAAGACGGCCGGGACGGTGACGACGAGCACATACTTCATCGCCTTCGGGTCGGCTCCGCTGCCGTCGGGCCGCTGCATGGCGCTCAGGATCTGTGCCGTCGCCAGCACCATCGTGCCCTTGGCCAGCTCCGAGGGCTGGAAGGTGAAGCCCGGCAGCTGGATGACGCGGTTGGCACCGTTGATGCTCTGTCCCCAGATGAGCACGCCGAGCAGCGTGGCATAGGTGACGAAGAGCATCACGGGGGTGATGAGCTTGAAGTAGCGGCAGGGTATGTTGAGCGTGATGATGGCCACGACGACGCCCACCAGGATGGTGCCTGAGTGGTAGATGAGCGGCCGTAGGTAGTTCTGCGTCTTATAGGTCAGCGTGCTCGAGGCCGAGAAGACCTCGACGATGCTGATCAGGCAGAGGAACAGAAAGACTGCCCAGATGGCCTTGTCGCCTTTGAAGAGATTGGCTATTTTCATTGCGCGTCGCTCTGATATGGTTTAGAGATTTCTTACTAACGTCTTGAATTGTTCGCCGCGATCTTCCATGTTCTTGAAGAGGTCGAAGGAGGCGCAGCAGGGTGACAGCAGCACCGTGTCGCCAGGTTCAGCCAGTTCATAGCAGGCCTTGACGCAGTCGGCCATCGAGTGGGTGTCGCGCACGGGCAGACCGAGGCTGTCGAAGTTGGCATGCAGCTTAGCGTTGTCGGCTCCCAGGTAGACCACGGCCCGGCACTTCTCGCGCATCAGCGGCTTGATGGGGTCGTAGTCGTTGCCCTTGTCCTTGCCGCCGACGATGAGCACCACCGGCGTCTTCATCGAGTCGAGGGCATACCAGCAGGCGTCGACGTTCGTTGCCTTCGAGTCGTTGACGTAGTGGACGCCCCGCACGGTGGCCACGCGCTCCAGCCGATGCTCCACGCCGGGGAAGTCGCTCAGGCTCTGGCGGATGACGTCGCTCTTGATGCCAGCCACGCGCGAGGCGATGCCGGCGGCCAGCGAGTTGTAGATGTTGTGACGGCCGGTCAGGCTGAGCGACTCCTGCTCCATGTTGAACGGCTCGGGCTGCTCAATGACATACTGCCCCTGCTCGATGTAGCCGATGGAGCCCCGCTCCTTCAGCTCCGAGAAGGGATACTGGACAGCCTTGATGTCATACTTCTCCAGTTCGCGCTTGATGATCGGATCGTCGTTCCAATAGATGAAGGCGTCGTCGTGGGTCTGGTTCTGCAGGATGCGCATCTTGGCGTCGACGTAGTTTTGCATCTTGAAGTCGTAGCGGTCGAGATGGTCGGGCGTGATGTTGAGCAGCACGGCGATGTTGGCACGGAAGTCGTACATGTTGTCGAGCTGGAATGACGACAGCTCGATGATGTAGTACTCGTGCGGATCCTCAGCCACCTGCAGGGCCAGCGAGCGTCCGATGTTGCCAGCCAGTCCGGCGTCGTAGCCAGCGGCACGGAAGATGTGGTAGATGAGCGAGGTCGTCGTCGTCTTGCCGTTGGAGCCGGTGATGCAGACCATCTTCGACGTGGTGTAGCGTCCGGCGAACTCGATCTCGCTGATGATGGGTATGCCGGCCTTGATGGCCTTGCTGACCATGGGTGCCGTGTCGGGTATGCCGGGCGACTTGACGATCTCGTCGGCCGAGAGGATGAGGTCCTCCGTGTGTTGTCCCTCCTCCCAGAGGATATGGCGCTGGTCGAGCATCTCCTTATAGCGAGGGGCAATCTTCGACATGTCGCTCACGAACACGTCGAAGCCCTCCTTCTTGGCCAGCACGGCTGCTCCGGCGCCACTCTCACCGGCGCCCAGTATGACTATTCTCTTCATCGTATCTTCAATGTTATAATGGTGATTGCTGCTAATATAATGGTGGTGATCCAGAAGCGGATCGTGATCTTCGACTCATGGAAGGGGCGGTGGGGCCAGCCCTTCAGGATGTAGCGCGACGTGGGGTCGAGCTGCGAGTCGAGGCGGCGGAAGTTGTCGTGGATGGGCGTGGCCCGGAAGACGCGCACGCGCTGTCCCTTGCGCTTCATCCACTTGAACCACTGCGTCTGGATGATGACGCTCAGGCTCTCGACGAAGAAGATGCCGCAGAGGATGGGCAGCAGCAGCTCCTTGTGGATGATGATGGCACAGACGCCGATGATGCCTCCGACGGCGAGCGACCCCGTGTCGCCCATGAAGATCTGTGCCGGATAGGCGTTATACCAGAGGAAGCCGATCATGGCTCCGACGAAGGCCGAGAGGAACACGACGAGTTCCTCGCTGTGGGGGATGTACATGATGTCGAAGTAGCTGGCATAGCCGATGTGGCTCGACACGTAGGCCAGTATGCCCAGCGCCACGCCGATGATGGCCGAGTTGCCGGCAGCCATGCCGTCCATGCCGTCGTTGAGGTTGGCGCCGTTGGAGACAGCCGTGACGACGAGGATGGTCATCAGCACGAAGAGCACCCATCCGGCAGCCACCTTATGGCGGCCCACAAACGACATGATCTCCGAGTAGCTCAGGTTGTGATGCTTGAAGAAGGGCACGGTGGTCTTCAGCGACTTGTGGGCCTCCTGCTCATGCTTCACGACGACCTCGGTCTGATTGGGCTGCGAGGTGTAGGAGATGTTCTCACGCATCACCACGTCCGGACTGAGCCAAAGCGTCAGTCCGACGATGAAACCGATGGAAACCTGGCCCACGATCTTGTATTTTCCCTTCAGGCCCTCCTTGTTGCGACGGAAGATCTTGATGTAGTCGTCGAGGAATCCCAGGAATCCGAGCCAGACGGTGGTGGCGATCATGAGCAACAGGTAGACATTGCGCATGCGTCCCAGCAACAGCACGGGCACCAGGATGGAGACGATGATGATGATGCCGCCCATGGTTGGCACGCCCTTCTTCTCGACGCCGAAGGGGTCGATGGAGGGGTCGCGCTCGGTCTCGAAGATCTTGCGGCGGCGCATCCACTTGATGAAGTATTCGCCGAACCATGCAGAGATGATGAGCGACAGGATGAGGGCCAGCAGGGCCCGGAACGAGATGTAGCTCCAGAGGTGTGCGCCCGGGATGTTGAATTGCTCTAAGAATCGGAAGAGATAATATAGCATTGTTTCCTTTTTTCGTTATCTCGTTATTGCGGGATTTCGCCTTTCATTGCGCGAAGATTTCGCGCACCACCTCGCGGTCGTCGAAGTGATGCTTTACGCCTTTGATCTCCTGATAGTCCTCATGGCCCTTGCCGGCAATGAGGATGACGTCGCCCTTCTGGGCCATCATGCAGGCGGTGCGGATGGCCTCGCGGCGGTCGACGATGGCGACGACCTTCTTCATCTGCTGCGCATTGAGGCCGGCGAGCATGTCGTTGATGATGTCCTGCGGCTCCTCGAAGCGCGGGTTGTCGCTGGTGATGATGACACGGTCGCTCTGGCGCACGGCCTCCTGGGCCATCAGGGGGCGCTTGCCCTTGTCGCGGTTGCCGCCGGCGCCGCAGACGGTGATGATCTTGCCCTCCTTGCCGTCGAGCACCTCGTGGATAGCCTTGAGCACATTCTCGAGGGCGTCGGGCGTGTGGGCATAGTCGACGACGGCCGTGAAGCCCTCGGGCGAATGGATGGGCTCCAGACGTCCGGCCACGCTCTTGAGGGTGCTCATGACGACGAGCACGTCCTCGGGCTGCTGGCCCAGCATGACGGCAGCGCCATAGACGGCCAGCAGATTCGACACGTTGAACTTTCCGATGAACTGGACGCCCACCTCGCGACCGTCGATCTCGAGATACATGCCCTCGAAGTGGCACTCGACGATGCGGGCGCGGAAGTCGGCCATCTGGCGCACGGAGTAGGTCTTCACCTTGGCCCGTGTGTTCTGCACCATGAACAGCCCGTTCTTGTCGTCGGCATTGGTGATGGCAAACGAGCCCTTGGGCAGCATGTCGAAGAAGGCCTTCTTGGCGTTGCGATAGTTCTCGACCGTCTTATGATAGTCCAGGTGGTCGCGGGTCAGGTTGGTGAAGATGCCGCCGGCAAAGCGGAGCCCGCCGATGCGCTGCTGGGCGATGGCGTGGCTGGAGCACTCCATGAACACATACTGGCAGCCGGCGTCGACCATGCGGCGCAGCAGGCGGTTGAGTTCGATGGGGTCGGGCGTGGTGTGCGAGGCGGGCACGGCCTCGTCCTCGATGTAGTTGCAGACGGTGGAGAGCAGTCCGCAGCGATAGCCCAGCCGACGGAACATATTATATAATAAGGTGGCGATGGTGGTCTTGCCGTTGGTACCGGTGACGCCGACCAGTTTCAGCTGCTCCGAGGGATAGCCCTGGAAGGCCGTAGCCACGGGGCCGACGGCAGCCTCCGTCGAGTCCACCTGCACGAAGGCGACGCCCTCCGTCCGCTCCTCGGGCAGCTCCTCGCACAGGACGGCGGCCGCCCCCTGCTCAATGGCTTTGCCGATATACTGATGGCCGTCGGTCTGCGTGCCCTTGATGGCCACGAAGAGATGGCCAGCGGCCACGCGTCGCGAGTCGATGTCGACGTCGTTGATGTCGACATCCGCCGGGCCCACGATGGTCTTCACTGCCACATTCTTGATGATTTCACTCAGTTTCATATTGTTTTGTTCTTTTATTCTCTTTTTTCAAGATTCGATATAACGATATTTCGTTATTACGATATTCCGATATTTCGATATTCCGATATTCCGAACTTCAGGTTTATCACTCCAGCGCGAGATCGCAGGTGGCACCCTTCACGACCGGACTGCCGGGCGCCATGCTCTGATGGCGCACGCGCCCCGTGCCCGACAGATGAGCCCGCAGGCCATGACGCTCGAGGGTGTAGACGGCGTCGCGCGCACCCATGCCGACGAGGTTGGGCACGCCCTTCTCAGGCTGCTCGGCCTGCAAGAGCGTCGCCTCGCTGCCCTTGACGCCCAGCTCACGGAGCACGTAGTCAGTGGCGCGGCGGTTACCCTGCTTCACGTCGGGGGTGAACGAGGAGAGCGAGTCGCGGGCATCCTCGACGCTGAGCTTCAGGTTCTTGGCCATGACACCCTCCGAGATGTGATGGAAGACGGCACCGGCCATGCCGCCACCCGAGGCGGGCAGTCCGGGCTTCTTCAGGCAGACGATGCACGAATAGCGGGGCGCATCGCTGGGGAAATAGCCGCAGAACGACAGCCAGTACCACATCTGGCCCGAGCGATAGCCGGCGCCGCCCTGCGACACCTGGGCCGTGCCCGTCTTGCCGCTGACCTGGAACGAATGGCTGCCGGCCTTGCGCCCCAGTCCCTGGCTGACGACGTGGCGCAGGATGGTCTGCATCGTCGCGATCGACGAGGGCTTGGCTATCTGCTCCTTGATGACCTCAGGCTGCGTCTCGAGGATCACCTCGCCGTCCTTCTCGATGCGTTTGACGAATCGGGGGCGCATCATGCGGCCGTTGTTGGCGATGGCGTTATAGAACGTCACGGTGTTGATGGGCGCGATCTGCGTCTCATAACCGATTGACATCCAGGGCAGCGTCGTCTTGCTCCAGTAGAGCGCCTTGTTGGTCGTCTTCGTGTCCGGCATGCGGATCTTCGGGGGCAGATAGCCCTTGATGGCCAGCCCCAGGTCCTGGCCGATGCCGACGCGATAGAGTCCGTTGACATAGCGCGTGGGGTCCTTGCCGTAGAAGTTGTCGATGACGTAGCTGACGCCGATGTTCGAGCTGACCTCCAGTGCGCGGGCGACGTTGATGTCGCCGTAGCCACCGCGATGCCAGTTGTGGTCCTTCATGTTGGCGCCATGCATGCGCATGATGCCGCTTCCGGTGTGGATGACGTAGTTCGTGTCGACCACGCCGTCGTCCAGTGCGACGAGCATCGAGGCCGTCTTGAACACCGAGCCGGGCTCGCAGCGGTAGCTGATGGCGTCGTTGTAGATCTCGCGATAGATGCCGTCCTCGCCCTTGCGCATGTTGACGATGGCCTTGACGTCGCCCGTCTGCACCTCCATCAGGATGGCCACGCCCATCGAGGCGTTGTCCTTGTGGAGCTCCTCGAGCAGGGCCTGTTCGGCCAGGTCCTGCATGCCCACGTCGATGGTGGTGATGACGTCGGCACCGTCGACGGGCGGTGCGAGGGTGATGTTGACAAACTTGTTGAGCACTTTCTGCTTGCGCTCCAGTCCGTGATGGCCGCGCAGGATCGAGTCGTAGCTCAACTCGATGCCGAAGCGGGCCGTGTCCTTGCCGCCCTCGAAGGAGCGGATGTCGCCGATGGTGCGCTCGGCCAGCGTGCCGAAGGGGCGGCGACGGGCCTCGAACTTCTCCCAGTGGAAGCCGCCCTTGTTCGGGGGCAGGTTGAAGAAGGGCAGCTGGCGCACCTCGCAGAACGTGTTGTAGCTGATCTTACGGCGCCAGACGGGCCAGTGGCGGGCGCCGACGGTGCCGTTCTGCAGCCGTTTCTGCTTGCCCTCGACGAGGCGCTGGCGGAACTCGGCGGCCGACTTGTCGGGGAATATCTCGTGAAGTCCGCGGCAGAGGCTGTCGAGGTCGGCCGCCCAGATGCTGTCGCGCTGGCGCACCCATGCCGTGTCCTCGCCTCCACCGGCCTGATAGTCCATGAAGATCTTGTATTCGGGAATACTGCTGGCCAGCAGCTGACCGTCGCAGCTGAAGATGTTGCCGCGGTTGGGGCGCACGCTGTCGCTGTCGCTCTTCAGCCTGTCGGCCACCTGCGTCCAGTATTCCTTCTTGGCGGTCATCGTATAGCCTGCCTTGCCGATGACTGCCAGTCCCAGCAGGGTCAGCACCACGACGATCACCATGTAGCGCTTCATCACCTTTGTCTTCTCGAACTTACTCACTTCTTTCTGTCTGTATTATGATGTTTAATCTTAATGCTTCAAGGCCGATGTCCTTCATCCTTCCACCTTCATCCTCGGCGAAGCCGACCCATCAACCTTCATCCTTCATCCTTCAACCCTCTATTCTTCCACCTCAATCTTATATGGCGGCTGGTCGCTGATGCGCAGCAGACTGTCGCGGTTGGCCCGGAGCACCTGCAGCACGTGGCTCTGGCGGCAGAGCTCCGTCAGGTTGCTGGAGCTCGACATGGCCTTATATTTGGAGTCGGTCAGCTCCTTCTCCAGGCGGTCGATCTCGATCATGTCCTGCTGACACTGATAGCGGAATCCGACGTAGACGGTCGTGATCATGACGATGAGCACGATGAGCCAGATATGGTTGCGCACGAGCAGCAACAGATAGTCGCCGCCCACAATCTGCTTCAGCGTCAGCGACCCGATGGGAGCGTCGTCGCTCTCGCGGGCCTGCTGCCGCATCTGCTCCAGGGCGGTGGGCTGCCCCTCCTCTTTCTCCTCCTGAGGGGTGGCGTCGGGCTGGGCTGCCGGCTCAGCGGCCTGCGGGTCTATGGTCTTCTCGTCTTCCTTCATAATCGGTTATGGTCTGCGATGAAAATCTTCTTTCTATTCTGTCTTCTCGGCTATTCTCAGCTTGGCGCTGCGGCTGCGCGGGTTCTGCTCGAGCTCCTCGGCCGACGGCGTGATCACCCTATTATATATAAGGTGGAGGGGCGACTGGATGCGACCGTAGAAGTCCTGCTCCACCCTGCCCTCGGCGTTGCCCGAGCGCATGACGTTCTTCACGATGCGGTCCTCGAGCGAGTGGTAGGTGATGACGCTCAGGCGGCCGCCCGGACGCAGCAGACGGCAGGCGCCGAGCAGCATCTCGCGCAGGGCCGCCATCTCGTGGTTCACCTCGATGCGCAGGGCCTGGAAGAGCTTGGTCACCTCCTTCTTCTCGCGTTCGCGGGCAAAGATCTGCTCCGTGGCCCGCAGCAGCTGGCCGATGGTCAGGATGGGTGCCTGCTGGCGGGCCTTCACCAGTGCGGCAGCGATGCGGCGGGCCTGCTTCAGCTCGCCGTAGAGATCGAACACGTCGGCCAGCTGCTCCTCCGTGTAGCCATTGACCACGTCGGCGGCCGTCATGCCGGCCCGCTTGTTCATGCGCATGTCGAGCGCAGCGTCGTCGAAGCGGAACGAGAAGCCCCGCTCGGGATCGTCGAAGTGGTGCGACGAGACGCCCAGGTCGGCCAGCAGACCGTCGATCTGCTCCACGCCGTAGTAGCGCATCCACTGCTTCAGGTAGCGGAAGTTGCTGCGCACGAACGTGAAGCGCTGGTCGCCGACGATGTTTTTCTCGGCATCCTCGTCCTGGTCGAAGCCGAACAGCCGGCCCCCGGGGCCCAGCCGCCGCAGGATCTCGCGCGAGTGGCCGCCACCGCCGAAGGTCACGTCTACGTAAATGCCGTCGGGCTGGATGTCCAGCCCGCCAACACTCTCGTTCAGTAGAACAGATACGTGATATGTTTCTGCCGTCTTAATCATTTCCTATTCATGTGTTGGCTGTCATGATGGCTTTCAGCTTGGCCGCGAAGTCCTCCTGACTGAGGAACGGCTCCGTGGTCTTCTCTTGCGCCCATATCTCGATGACGTCGTTCATGCCGATGAAGCGCACCGACTGCTCGATGTCGGCCATCTGGAGATAGCGCTTCTGGATCAGGAAGCGACCGTTGCCGTCGAGCGTCAGCACCTCGGCCTCCGACACGTACTGGCGTACCACCTGCTGCCCGACGTCGTCCCACTCGTTCACCTTGGCAAGCAGAGCGTCCATCTTGCGGTTCCAGGCGCTCTCGGGATAGAGCACGAGGCAGCGCTGATGCACATCCTTGCGCATCACGAGCGTCTCCTCGCCGGCCGTCTGCAGCACTTTGCGGAAGGCGGCGGGCAGGAAGACGCGACCTTTGGCGTCGACCTTTGCTTCGATGTTTCCCAAGAAACGCATTTGAGTTCTCTTTTTTTAATTTGTGGGATTTGGTTGCAAAAGTAATAAAATTCCCCCACAATCCTCCACTTTTCCCCACATTTTTTCACTCCGCCCCCCATTTTTTTTGATTTTCGAACAAAGCAAGGCTCGTTTTTACACAAAATGTTAGTTTTGTGCAGTCATCTTTTGCCAACTCGGACGGTCGAAGGCCGCTCCGGTGATGCATCTGCGGGGTAATGACCGAAGGCAGATTTCCGCCAGTGTTGCACAGCAGAGACGGAATGTGCAAAAATCAGTCGGCATTGCGCTTGGTTTGTAAAATAAATTCGCAGTTTATTGTGAAATAATTGCAAACGATTGATTAACAGGTATATAGAAATTCCAACGAAAAGAAGTGGTGCTTTTCGATGAGAGAAGGGCAGCTTTTCGAGTCAAGAAGCGGTCCTTTTCGGGCCGAAAAGCGGCACTTCTTCTGGGCAGATTCGTAATATGTAAAATAAATTCGCAGTCATCAGGCGGATTTTAATCCCCTGCTCGACTTGGGGCCGGAGCGGCCGGGCTGGAATCGCCCGAAAACGTTAGTTTCGGTCCCTAAAAACTACGATAGTATAAGAAAATGGCGTCTGGAAACGTCAAAATAATATAAAAAAGAAGACTTTCGTGGAAAAATTTGCTAAAACTAAAAGATTTATAGTAACTTTGCATCTTGTAACGCCAAAAACAAACAATGGAAGCAATAACGGAAAAGACTGTCGACATCGAGAAGGTGTTGCGCTCGAAGATGGGCCCGAAGGCACGATGGGTGCCGGGCTTCGCCGTCAACTGGCTCAAGCGCATCGCCCACGAAGACCAGGTGAACGATTTCCTCTGGCAGGCACGCGACCTCACGGGAACGCCCTGGCTCTTGGCGTGTCTCGACTTCCTGAAGGTGAAGATCGAGATCAGCGGCGCCGAGAACCTGCCACCGAAGGACGACGGACGGCTCTACACCTTCGTCTCCAACCACCCCCTGGGCGGCATCGACGGCGTGGCCCTCGGATCGGTGCTCGGACAGCACTACGACGACCGCTTCCGCTATCTGGTCAACGACCTGCTGATGAACCTGCCCGGACTGGCTCCGCTCTGCATCCCCATCAACAAGACGGGCAAGCAGAGCCGCTCGTTCCCCGCCATCGTCGAGGCCGGATTCCAGGGCGACACGCACATCCTGATGTTCCCCGCAGGCCTGTGCTCGCGCCGACGCAACGGCGTCATTCGCGACCTGCCGTGGAAAAAGACCTTCGTCAGCAAGAGCGTCGAGACCCACCGCGACGTCGTGCCCATCCACTTCGACGGCCACAACAGCAACTTCTTCTACAACCTGTCGAACTTCAGCGACAAGTATATCAAGAAGGTCAACGTGGCCATGCTTTTCCTGGCCGACGAGATGTTCAAGAACACCGGCCAGACCTTCCACATCACCATCGGACACCCCATACCCTGGCAGACCTTCGACAAGTCGAAGACGCCGGCCGAATGGGCCGAAACCGTCAAAGAACAAGTCTACAAACTGAAATAAATGGAACAGCCTATCATCCAGCCTATTGCGAAAGAAAAGCTGAAAGCCGAACTGACGTCCGACCGACAGCTCCGCATGACCAACAAGAGTAACAACGAGATCTACATCGTGACAGCCCACAATGCCCCCAACGTGATGCTGGAGATAGGACGACTGCGCGAGATTGCCTTCCGTGAGGCTGGCGGAGGGACGGGCAAGGAGACCGACATCGACGAGTTCGACACCTGCGACAACTGCTACAAGCAGCTCATCGTATGGAATCCCGAGGCCGAGGAAATCATTGGCGGCTACCGATACCTGGAGGGCACCAAGTGGGACATCGGACCCGACGGACAGCCCATCCTGGCCACGAGCCACATGTTTCATTTCAGCGAGCGATTCCTCCGCGACTACATGCCTTACACGGTCGAGCTCGGCCGATCCTTTGTCTCGCTGCCCTACCAGTCGAGCCGCATGGGGGCCAAGAGCCTCTTCGCACTCGACAACCTATGGGACGGACTTGGCGCACTGACCGTCGTTATGCCCGACGTGAAGTATTACTTCGGCAAGATGACCATGTATCCCTCCTATATCCGCAAGGGGCGCGACATGATCCTCTACTTCCTCAACAAGTATTTTGCTGACAAGGACGGGCTCGTCATCCCGATGAAACCGCTGAAAATTGAAGCTACAACTGAGGAAATGGAGGCTGTCTTCACTGGCGGCAACTTCAAGGACGACTATCGCATCCTCAACCGCGAGGTGCGCGCTCTGGGCTACAACATTCCCCCGCTGGTCAACGCCTACATGAGCCTCTCGCCCACCATGCGCCTCTTCGGCACAGCCATCAACTACGGCTTCGGCGACGTCGAGGAGACGGGCATCCTCATCGCTGTCGACGAGATCCTCGAGGAGAAGCGCCAGCGCCACATCGACTCCTTCATCCACGAGCACCCCGAGGCGCTCAAGATCACCAGCGGAGCCGGCAAGGTCATCTATCGCACCAACTATTGAGAACAGACACAGGGACAGCCACACAAAAAAGGGGCCATAGCATCGGCATGCTATGGCCCCTATATTTCTCTATTTAGTACGCGTCAGGGTGAACTTGGTCTTCTTGTCCATCTTGCCGTGCAGATACTTGCCGTCGGCACTGACGGTCATCGTGTCCTTATCGGCACTTCCGTCGTCAATAAAAATCTGGTTGCCCTTGACGACGTAGATGCCCTTCTGCGACTTGGGAGCAAGGGTCAGGGCGGCCTTCATGGCCTTGCGCTTCAGCCATGACACGCCGGCGGCCTTCAGAATGGCATCGTCGACCGACATGTCCATCTTCACCACCAGATGAGTGGCATCGGTGAACTCTACCGTCATGGCAGTCTTCATCACATTGTCCATCATCGCGTTGGCCTATGCAAGTGCTTCGTTCACGGACTTGTCGATATCGGCCAGCTCCTGGGCATTGGGCTTACGGCCCTTCTCCTTCTCAAACTTTTCAATGGCCTTCTTCTTGGCCTCGGACAAACTTTCATCCATCTTTTTGTCAAAGTCCTTCACCTCCTGTCTGAGCATGTTCATCATAATGTTCGGATTGTGATAGACACGGCCCGTCAGAGAGCTTTGGGCCAGACAGTTCATAGTCAGCAGCAGGGCTGCGACGAGTAGTTTCATTCTCTTTTCCATTATCAATACCTTAGATTATGCTCCGCAAAGCATACGAAGAATCTGCCAATACGCCAAATAACTAGGATAAAAAACGTCGGAAATCAAGACATTATGCAAACTTTTTCGTAACTTTGCAGCGAACAAGTAGGAGGCGACGTGTCTCACGTCGCAATCCAGCAGATTGATGCGACGTGAGACACATCGCCTCCTACTGCGAAGCGGCGTAATAACTATTAGTTATATAGAAGTCGTATGACAAGACTTGACCTGACTATCCTCTTTCTCCTTCTGGGACTCACGGCGCATGCCCAGACGATGCCGACGCTCGACAGCCGCCACATCCTGCTCGACGGATCGCTCACGGACAGTGAGGCGGCAGCCAGACCCCACGTGTTCAACTCGCTGCAGGAGGCCATCGCGGCCATCGGCGACACGGCGACCGTCTACGTGCGGCCATGGGTCTACTGGGCTGACGATCCTGACGTGCCGGAGGTGGCTGTCGGGAAGAACGGGCGCGAGCCGTTCGGAATGGAGATATCGGCCAAAAAGCTCGATTTCATCGGACTTTGCGAGGACGCCCGCGACGTCGTCTTCGCCTCGCAGCGCGGACAGACGCAAGGGGCCATCGGCAACTTCACGATGTTCGACTTCCACGTCGACGAGCTCCACGTGGAGAACCTCACCATGGGCAACTATTGCAACGTCGACCTTGACTATCGGCTACGTCCGGAGCTGTCGGTCAGGCGCCGCAGCGACGCCATCACGCAGGCCCACGTCGGCTATGTCCACGGGCAACGGCTGACGGCCTGCAACGTGCGCTTCGTCAGCCGGCTCAACCTGAACCCGCTCAACGGTGCCCGCGAAAGTCTCTACGAGCGGTGTCATTTTGAGTGCACCGACGACGCCCTGAACGGCGGCAACGCCATCTACCGCCACTGCGACTTCGACCTCTACGGCGCCAAGCCGCTGTGGAGCACCTTCGGCAGCGGACCGCGCTTCGAGGACTGCGACTTCTACGTCCGCAGCACCAATCGCGAGACCTTCTTCTGCAAGCAGGGGGGACCGGTCACGGTGGTCAACTGCCGTTACCATGCCCCACAGGACAGCTACGTCGGATGGACGGCCTATCCACAGCGGTGGCTGCGCTGCTATCAGAGTGGTTTTACGCTCAACGGCAAACCCTACATCATCGGCAACCGACAGCCCGAGAACACGATTTTGCTCGATTCCATCGACGACAGGACGCCCTATCTGGGTCTGTCAGAACGCGAAGTGGAGCTGACGTCGCCCGCAGTGTTCACCCTGACGAGCAGCGAGCCGGCCGAATGGAGCGTTGAGAAAGGCTATGAGGACTGTGCCCTGCTGTCGCCACAGACTGACGGAGAAGCTGATGTGTGGCTGAACAACGACACCGATGAAACCGCTGATTTTTGCGTCTTGGCTAAAGCAAAAGACGGACGCGAGGCTGCCTGCCACGTCCGTCTGCACCCCACCCCGCTGCCGCCGCCCCGATTCCTTCGCCAGCCAAGCATCATCGTCGAGGGCGACACGGCCCGGCTCGACTATGAGCTGTCGTTGCGCGAGGGACTGCGGGACGAGTCGGTCGTCAGCTGGCTGCGCGACGGCATCGTCGTCAGCACCTCTCACGACGCCCCGCAACTGACCTACCGACTCAGCGAGGCCGACCAAGGCTGTCGGCTCTCAGCAACAATCATGCCGAAAACACAGCGCAGCGCGATTGGCACCGACACCGCTCCGATGGAATCGTCGATTTCTGTGGAAAGAAGTAAATTATTAGTTAATTATTTAACAGACTTCCGCGACTTCCCCTGCCAGTGGCAACCCCTCGTCAAGGAGGGTTACTGGACCGTCGACGGCTATAAACCGGAGGACACCAAGGCTTATGCATGGACATTCGACCCGCAGCGCGACATGTGGGCCTACGGCGAGGGATTCAACGGGGCTGTCGGCAAGGGTCTGGTGCAGGCGCAGCGTGGCGCCCGACTGATGTACACGCCCGTCCGTCGACCCTATGGCGACATGACGCTGCAGCTCGACGTCGACCCGACCAAGACGGCCGGACAGGGCTTCGGCTCCGCCACGGGACAATACATGGACGTCTGCCTGAAGTTCGACACGCGCTCGCTCTCGGGCTACGGCCTGCGCATCATCCGCACGACGAAGCATGCCAAGGCCGTCGATTTCCTGCTCGTGGAATACAATAATGGTGAGGTGAGGCCGCTGACCGACCCCGTCTCCGCCACCTGCTACCGCACGGGCTGCACTATCCTTCTCCATTACAGCAAGGGCCGCCTCACGGCCGACGTCACGACCGCGACGCCCCGCCCCGCTGGCAGCGAACTGCCTCACGAGGTGCACCTGTCGGCCAAGGTCAGGAAGAACCGCTTCGGCGGCATTCACATCCAGCACACGGGCAGTTGCGGCGAGAGCACCACGATGCTCCACCGTCTGAAGGCTGAATGGTAAAACGAAATCACACTTAGACGATCGGCAGCGAGATGCCGCATATCTTCTGATAGACGTCGAGGGCATAGACATCGGTCATGCCGCTGATGTAGTCGATGACGGCCATGAGGCGCGTCTCGAGGTCGGGGCTGTCGATGTCGTACTGCGAGGAAACGCGACCGATGAGCTGCTGCGAGTAGTAGCGGTCAGGATGCTCGGCGGCCTCGACCATGAGTTCCATGAGGGTGGCCATGATGCGATAACCGGACAACTCGACGTCGAGGACAGGGCGGCTCTTATAGATGCGCTGACGCGACAGCTCGGCACAGCGCTGATAGGCCTGACAGGGCACGGGACTGATATGATCGATGAGCGAGCCGCTGAAGGCGCCGGCAAGAATCTCTTCCTCGTGACTGACGAAGACGTCGACACACTCATGCTCGAGCTTGTTGATGACGCAGGCCCGCAGGTATTGGATCTTCTCGTTCGGGTCGCTCACCTCTTCGTCTGAGATACGGTCGAGGATGCGATTCTGGTCGGTTTCATCGAAGAAGTCGAGCATCAGTCGGCGCGTCTCGTCGAAGGAGAGAATCTTCAGTTTGTAGGCATCCTCGAGGTCCATGATCTCATAGCAGATGTCGTCAGCCGCCTCGACGAGGTAAACCAGCGGATAGCGGGCCCATCGGTCGGGAGCCGTCTGAGGGATGCCAAGCTTGTCGGCCAGCGCCTCATAGGCAGGTCGCTCAGAGGCAAAGAACCCGAACTTGTTCTTCTTGCCACATTGCGTGGAAGGGAAGGGATACTTGACAATCGAGGCCAGCGTCGAGTAGGTCATCGCGAAGCCACCCTTCCGACGGCCCTTGAAGCTATGCGTGAGCAGTCGGAAGGCATTGGCATTGCCGTCGAAGTGGGTGATGTCGGCCCAGAAGTCTGGAGTGACCATATCCTGCAGATGGCGACCCTTGCCCTCGGTGAAGAAGGTCTGGATGGCCTTCTCGCCGGAGTGGCCGAAGGGCGGATTGCCCATGTCGTGAGCCAGACAGGCAGTGGCCACGATCTGTCCCATCTCAGAGGCGAGCGTATCGATGAAACCGCCGTTTTTTGAAGACAGGATACGAAAAACGTCGTTGCCGAGCGACATGCCGACGGAGGCCACCTCGAGGGAATGTGTCAGTCGGTTGTGGACAAAGACGCTACCCGGCAGGGGGAATACCTGCGTCTTGTTCTGCAGCCGGCGGAACGGGGCCGAGAAGATGAGCCGGTCGTAGTCGCGCTTGAATTCCGTGCGGTCGTCGTGGCGCTCGGGGTGGCGGTGCTCCTGTCCGAGGCGGCAGTTGGAGATGAGTTGTTTCCAGTTCATAGAGTTTTTATTATTGCGACGGAATCGCAACACACACTGTTAACTATTGCGGAGCTGCGTCGGCGTCATGCCAAAATGCTCCTTGACGTACTTCCCAAAGAAAGAGGGGTTGGGGAAACCCAACCGCACACAGATCTGCTTGATGCTCAGGTCGGTATGCTTCAGGTAATAGCGGATATCGCCCAGCACCTGCTGGGTGATCCACTCGTTGGCCGTCTTGCCCGACTGCTTCTTGCAGACCGCCGAGAGATACTTGGGCGTGATGCAGAGCTCAGCCGCAAACGACTCGACGCTGCGATGCTTCACCGGCGCCTTCTCCAGGAGGAAGAGGAAGCGCTGGAAAAGGTTGCCGGCCTGACGCATCTGGGGCTGGTCGGGGCGGTCGGCCAGCATCTGCTTCATCCGCCCGCACAGGGCGACGAAGGCGGCGCGAAGCAACGACTGGATGACCTCCGTGTGGAAGGGCACCTGCACGTCGTCGTTGATGCACACCCGCAGAAGGTCGTAGAAATGGCTGAAGTAGGCGGCATCGTGGTCGCTCATCGTCACGATGTGCTTGCGATGGATGTACATCACTTCATTCCAGATGCTGATCTTCTCGCGCAGGAAGGTCTGCAGGATGTGCGAGGTGAAGAACATGGCCTTGAACTCGAAGTCGGTGCTCATCATGAAGTCCGAGAAGGTGACATTGGGCGGACAGATGAACACATTGCCCCGCTCCATGACGCAGAGCTGCCCGTTGACCGTCCCCTGCGCCTTGCCAGCCATGCAGATGACCAGCAAGTTCATCTTCAGATGGGCAAGCGTAGGCTCCACGAGCGTCTTGACATTGTCGATAATGACAATATCATCGTCGGAATAGCCGACCGACACGTCTTGGCTCTCGGCCAGCTGTCTGAGGGTGATATCTTCAACTTTCATAGTCGTTCAACTAACGTTTTCAGTTGCAAAGGTGGCAATAATTTGTGAGAAACGATAGCTAAATGGAATATTTCTATGTCCTTTTTGACTATTTAAGTCCTTATTGACAATTATTTGCGCCAAAAAGAACAACACGTTTAGAGAAAAAATTACCACCTTTGCAACCGATTTCGCTCAATCACACGTTATGAATACGAAAACAATCATAGGACTACTGGCCGTTTTGGCCATCGCCAGCTGTGGCAAAAAAGAAGAATCGAGGGTGAAAGCCCCTATCAGAGTGAAAACCGAAGTTGCTGCTCACGAGCATGGCAACAGCGATGCGCGGACATTCGTCGGCACCGTGGAGGAACGCGAGGCCACGGCCGTCAGCTTCACGGGCATGGGCGTGGTGCGGCGCGTGCTGGTGAGTGAGGGCCAGCATGTAGGGCGCGGCCAGTTGCTGGCCGAGATGGACGACACGCAAGCCCGCAACCTGCTGGCCGGTGCCGAGGCGCAGGTGGCGCAGGCTGAGGACGCCCTGGCGCGCTATAGCCAGCTGCACGAGGCCGGCTCGATGACCGAGGCACAGTGGGTGGAGGTGCAGAGCAAGGTGGCTCAGGCCCGCTCGTCGCTGGAGGTGGCCCGCAAGAACGTAGCCGACTGTAGGCTGACGGCGCCTGTCAGCGGCATCATCGGCCGCAAGCTGGTTGGCGCCGGCGAGACGGCCCTGCCCTCGCAGGCCGTGGTGACGATTCTCGATATCTCGCAGGTGAAGGTGCGGGTGGCTGTGCCGGAGGCAGAGATCAGCCATATTGCCACGAACACCCCTACATATATTAAGGTGGACGCCGTCGGGCGGACCTACGAAGGCGGACGGATTGAGAAGGGCGTCGTGGCCGACGCCATGACCCATACCTACGACGTGCGCATCGCTGTCGACAACCGCGAGCGGAGGCTGCTGCCGGGAATGGTGGCAGCTGTCAGGTTTGTTGCGGCAATGCCGCAACACACGGGGACGGGAGAGGACAGCGAGGCCGGACTGGCCGGCAGGACGGGCCAGCAGGCGATGACGCTGCCCGTCACGGCGGTGCAGCAGCGGGCTGCGGGCCAGCTGTTCGTATGGACCGTCGCGGCCGACAGCACCGCCCACCGCACGCCCGTCAGCATCGGCCCCACCAGCGGCAACCGCGTGAGCATCACTGAGGGACTGAAGGGCGGCGAGCGCATCGTCACCGAGGGTTATCAGAAGCTCAGCGAGGGCACCCGCGTCATATTCTAAAAGCAGAGCCGACGTTCACATTCTAATTCAAAGACGACTATGGAAGAGAGAATGAAGTGGCTGCGCTGGCCGCTCGACCACTACCCCATCACGCTGCTGCTCACCGTGCTGCTGTTCCTGATGGGCATCTATGGCATGTACGTCATGCCCAAGGACGAATTCCCCGCCTTCACCATCCGCCAGGGCGTGGTAGTGGCCGTCTATCCCGGTGCCACGACTGAGGAAGTGGAGCAACAGGTGGCCCGTCCGCTGGAGCGCTATCTGTTCACCTATAAGGAAGTCAACCGCGAGAAGACCACGACGACGGCCCAGAACGGCATGTGCATGGTCATGGTCCGCCTGAACGACGACGTCAACAACAAGGACGAGGTGTGGAGCAAGATGAAGCACGGCCTCGCCCTCTTCAAGCAGCAGCTGCCGCAGGGCGTGCTGGCCCTCGTGGCCAACGACGACTTCGGCAACACCAGCGCCCTGCTCATCGCCATCGAGAGTCCGGAGCGCAGCTATCGCGAGCTGCAGCACTACACCGACCGCCTGAGCGACCATCTGCGCCGCGTGCCGTCGGTGGCCAACGTGCGCATCTACGGCGAGCAGAAGGAGCAGCTGAGCCTCTACGTCGACCGCCAGCGGCTGGAGGCCTATGGCATCGGCCAGCAGATGCTCTTCTCCAAGTTGCAGCAACAGAGTCTGACCACGATGAGCGGCAGCATCAGCAACGCCGCCCAGCAGACGCCCATCCACCTGTCGCCGACGGAGAACACGGAGGCCGAGGTGGCGTCGATGATCCTCTACAGCGACGCAGCGACGGGCAAGGTGGTCCGCGTGGGCGACGTGGCCCGAGTGGTGCGCGAATACGACCGCGAGGCCAGCTATATCGAGCAGGACGGCCACCCCTGCGTGCTTTTGTCCCTCGAGATGACCGCCGGCAACAACATCGTGCAGTACGGCCGCGACGTCGACCGCGTGCTCGACGACTTCCGCGCGACGGAGCTGCCCGCTGACGTCACCATCACGCGCATTGCCGACCAGCCCAAGGTGGTCAGCCTGAGCGTCAGCGACTTCCTGCGCGACCTGCTCATCTCGATGGCCATCATCATCCTGGTCATGATGGTGCTGTTCCCCCTGCGGTCGGCCATCGTGGCTGCCATCACCATCCCCCTGAGCACCTTCATCTCCGTCGCCATCATGTATCTGCTGGGCATCGAGCTCAACATCGTCACGCTGGCCGCCCTCATCGTGGTGCTGGGCATGGTGGTCGACAACTCCATCGTCGTCATCGACGGCTATCTGGAATATATCGGCAAGGGCTACGAGCCGCGCCAGGCCGCCATCCGCTCGTCCGTGCAATACTTCATGCCGATGATGCTGGCGACGCTCTGCATCTGCGTCATCTTCTATCCCTTGCTGCTGACGATGAAGGGCGCCTTCAACGACGCCCTGCGCGACTTCCCCGTGACGATCACGGTCAACCTGATGGTGTCGCTCCTGCTGGCCGTCACTGTCATCCCGTTCCTCGAGGTGCTCATCATCAAGCCCGGAAAGGTGACGTCCACGGGTAACGCCATCACGCGATGGGTGCAGACGACATATAACAAGGTGCTCGACTGGACCTTCGCCCACCCCTGGCTCACCATCTGGGGCGGCCTTGGCGTGGTGATGCTGTCGATGCTCATCGTGCCGACGCTGAAGATCCGACTATTCCCCTATGCCGACCGCGACCAGCTGGCCGTCGAGATCTTCATGCCCGAGGGCAAGGGACTCAACGACACGCGCGCCGTGGCCGACTCGCTCCGGCGCGTCATGCAGCAGGACGAGCGCGTCAGGTGTATCACGTCGTTCATCGGCTGTTCGTCGCCGCGCTTCATGACCTGCTACGCCCCGCAGATGGCCGGCAAGAACTACGCACAGTTCATCGTCAACGCGACGTCGCAGCAGGCCACCCTCGACCTGCTGGCCGACCTGCAGCCGCAGTGGAGCGAGGCCTTCCCCGAGGCCTATGTGCGCTTCAAGCGGCTCGACTACCTGGAGGTGCCCGAACTGGAATACCGCTTCTACGGCGACGACCTCGACTCGCTCCACGCTGTGGCTGAGCAGCTGATGGAACGGATGCGCGAGATGCCCGAACTGGAGTGGGTCCACACCGACTTCCTGCAGCCCTACCCCATCGTCGACGTGACGCTCGACCCCGTTGCCTCGGCTCAGATGGGCATCAGCCGCGCCACGGCCGCCATGGCCCTGAGCGCCACCACGGGCGACCTGCGCGTAGGCCAGCTGTGGGAGGGCGATTATGAAGTGCCCATCGTCGTGCGCGATGCCAGCCGGCTGACGTTCTCGGACATCGAGAACATCGGCGTGGCGACGCCCCTGACCATGGCCGCCGCCCAGTTCTCAACTCTGAGTTCTCAGTTCTCAGTTCCCAACATGACCGTGCCGCTGCGCCAGGTGGCGCGGGTGAAGCCGCAGTGGAGCGAGGGGCGCATCATGCACCGCGGCGGCGAGCGCTGTCTGACCGTGACGGCCCAGTTTGCGCAGGGGGTCTATGCCGCCCCCGTGGAGCGCCGCATCGCCGACATCATGCTGCATGAGCTCACGCTGCCCGAGGGCGTCCGCGCCGAGGTGGGCGGCGAGACGGAATACAACGCCGAGGCCCTGCCGCAGATCTTCGGCGGCGTGGCCATCGCGATGGTCATCATTTTCTTCTTCCTGCTGTTCAATTTCAAGCGCTTCGGCATCAGCACCCTCTGCATCGCCGCCCTCGGACTGATGCTGCCCGGCGGCCTCATCGGCCTGGCTCTGATGAACCGCATGCTGGGCCTGACGTCAATCATGGGTGTCATCACGCTCATGGGTATGATCATGCGCAACGAGATCCTCATCTTCGAGCATGCAGACGGGATAATAAGGGAAAAAGGAAAAGTGAAAAGTGAAAAATTTGCTACCGCCGCAGATGAGGGTGAAAAATTTGCTGCCGCCGCAGATGAAGACCTGATCGTGAAGCAGGCGGCCTACGAGGCCGGGCGGCGCCGCATGGTGCCCATCTTCCTGACCACGGCCACGACGGCCGTCGGCGTGGTGCCGATGATCATTGCGGGCTCGTCGTTCTGGATGCCCGTCGGCGTCACCATCTTCGCCGGAGGCATCGGCTCGCTCATCATGGTGGTGACGATGCTGCCCGTCATCTATTGGAAAATCAGCAAACTAAGGAAACAATGAAGAAGATCATAGCAACCCTCGTCTGTCTGGTATGCTGCGATGCCATCGCAGCCCAGCAGGTGCTCACCCTCCAGCAGCTGAAGGACTCGGCCCTCAGCCGCAACATCGCCATGCGCCAGTCGCAGCTCGACATCGACGCCGCCCGCGAGCAGCGCCGCGAGGCCCTGACGAAATACTTCCCGCAGGTCAGCGCCACAGGCGCCTGGTTCAACGCCAACCGCGGCATGGCCAAGATGGACATCGACCCGCAGGAGTTCATCTCGCCCGAGCTGGGCATGATGATGGCCCAGTCGCTGCCCCCGGAGATACTGGCCACTATGGGCGCTCCGATGAGCATGACGATGATGAAGAACGGCACCATCGGCGCCCTCACGGCCATGCAGCCCATCTTTGCCGGCGGACAGATCGTCAACGGCAACCGACTGGCCCGCGTCGGCGAGGAGGCCAGCCTTCTGCAGCGACAGCTGAAGCAGAACGACGTGGAGCGCCAGGTGGAGCAATACTACTGGCAGCTGGTCACGCTCCAGGAGAAGCAGAAGACCATCGACGCCGTCGACTCGCTCCTCGCCAACATCCACAAGGACGTCGAGGTGGCCGTGCGGGCCGGCGTGGCCATGCGCAACGACCTGCTGCAGGTGCAGCTGCGCCGTGGCGACATCGAGAGCCAGCGCCTCAAGCTCAAGAACGGCATCTCAATCGTCAAGCTGCTGCTGGGTCAATACTGCGGACTGCAGCCCACCCCCAACCCCTCCCCAAGGGAGGGGAGTGAATATAGTTTTGAAATCATCACGCCAGACATCGACCAGCAAGACTATCAGTTCCCCTCCCTTGGGGAGGGGCAAGGGGTGGGCCTTCTTCCCGAGTACCAACTCCTTGAGAAACAAGTCGAAGCGACGGCCCTACAGAAGAAGATGGCCGTCGGACAGCTGCTGCCGTCGGTGGCCATCGGTGCCGGCTACAACTACCACAACCTGCTGGAGAACGACCGCACCTTCGCCATGCTCTTCGCCACCGTCAGCATACCCATCAGCGACTGGTGGGGCGGCTCACACGCCGTCAAGCGCAAGAAACTGGAGCACCAGAAAGCCATCGACCAGCTCAGCGACAACGCCCAGCTGCTCAACATTCGCATGCAGAAGGCGGCCAACGACGTCAGCGAGGCCCGCCAGCAGCTCGACATCGCCCGGCGTGCCATCGAGCAGGCCGAGGAGAACCTGCGCATCGTGCGCAACCAATATAAGGCGGGCGTCTGCAGCATGAGCGACCTGCTCGAGGCGCAGCTGCTCTATCAGCAGACGCTCGACAAGCGCGTCGACGCCTGGGCCGAGTTGCAGAACCGCCTGCTCGATCTGCGGCAGGCGACGGGGAGGCAGTGAAAAAAAGGGGAGTGAAAAGGGAGTAAGAAGGAGTGAGGGGGAAGTGAAAGGGACGTTAGTTTCAGCCTTGATGGTAGC
>Ga0310695_10002351_pt1 | contig 40221 bp, 38 predicted proteins | sample RumenRJG_04DNA_FD_203882 | JGI IMG/M metagenome (GOLD analysis project Ga0310695, IMG submission 203882) | Bovine rumen microbial communities from Lethbridge, Alberta, Canada - RJG_04 (v2) (version 2) | ecosystem: Host-associated > Mammals > Digestive system > Stomach > Rumen | place: Canada...
TTCGTGCCACATAAGGCAATTCTTTCACAAACACCTTATTAATATGGTTTTGGAACAATTACAATCAGAAAACGGAGTTTAGAATTGCCTGGAAGGCAACACTATGAGTAACCGAGGTGCATACTCGACGAAGGAGAGGATGCCCTCGGATAGAGAACTACCACCACACCTACCAGCCTGGAAGGCTGTACCTGATTGGCTTTTACACATGACTTTTCACGATGTACTGCCCTCCAGGCAGTAGAAGGATTATGGACTTTATCCCCCGCACATCCTCGTTTCACTCGTATGTACGGGGTTACTCATAGTATTGCCTTCCAGGCAATTCTGTACATCCAAAACTTAAATCAATTAGGAAAAGAATCCCATCATTTACCGTAAAAATATATATTTTTATCGTTTTTCGATAATTTTTCTGCGAAAATATTTGGATATTCAAAAAATATTATTACCTTTGCACCGAAATTAATTATCGTTAAACAATAAATATTTACCTATTATGAGTAAAAAACTTAAAATCTACACCTCATTACTAATCTGCGTTATAGTAATGACTTTTGTTTACAGTATAAGTTCTGTATGTCATTACGACTTTGGTACTAATATCACCAGTTACAGATCAGAAGGTGAGTGCCTGGAGAATGTCAAGGAACCAACATCTTTTGCTACTCACACAAGAGACAAGAATGGGACACTTCATTCTCAATACAAGCCAACCAAGCAATACAGCGTGTTCGTAAGACCTAAGGCCATAGTAAACGATAGCGTTATGATGTCACACTCTTTCGGACAGGATTATAAAGTTACTATGGAAAAGGTAAAGCTCGAAGTTCCTTACGACTCAACCAAGCAAGCCATAATCTTCATAGCGCCATACCTCACCATCGGCTTCTTCATCGCTGCTATCTGTTTCTATATTGTGTGGATTAGCATCAAGATTATTCGCAACGTACGCACAGGCAATGTATTTGTAGCCGACATTGCAAAGAAATTAGAGACATTAGGAATAATGCTCGTAGGATTATACTTTGCCGACTTGATTACATCGTATGCCATAGCACAATACAATATCCATCATGTCTTTATGGCTGATTATGATATTGTATTCTGCAATACGAGTAATATTATGTACATTATTTCAGGTCTTGCCTTCATGGTTGTATCACAAGTAATCCTTATGGGCAAGGAATTGAAAGATGAACAGGACTTAACAGTTTAATTATGAGTATAATAGTTAATGTAGATGTAATGCTTGCCAAGCGCAAGATGTCTTCACAGGAACTTGCAGAGCGTATAGGAATAACTGCCGCCAACCTTTCTGTCCTAAAGACTGGCAAAGCAAAGGCTATTCGTTTTTCTACGCTCGATGCTATTTGCAAGGCTCTCGACTGCCAGCCAGGGGATATACTTGAATACAGGAATACAGAAAATGAAGAGGAATAGCCACTCGCCAAGTGATTCTGTACTCCAATGTAACTCCGAAGCAAATCCCATGTAAGTCCCATTTTCGCCCATTCTTAGGAACGGACTTGCAACGGACTTGGAACGGACTTGGAGCGAAGGAGAAACGGTGGTACTTCTGTAAGGTGTCGGAATTGCTATGTAGAGATAGCAAAATCAGTTTCAGAAAAAAGAATTTTCACACTACTCTGCAACTCGTCACCCATAGCGTTGCAACATGCTAACGTACAACGTGTTGCAACGGTGATTCATTTCGTTCCACTCGTCACCCACTCTTCACCCGCATACGAGATATTATATTAGCAATCAATAAGTTGCAAGCATATTTCACTCGTCATCACTCGCCACCCGAAATAGGGTGACGAGAGAACCAATCGCACAACGCTCACAATCCCAACACGTTACAAGATTACGGGTGATGAGTGGGTGACGAGTGAGTTGAAATGAATCACCGCTGTAACAACCTATACCATAACGCGATACAGCGTTACGGGTGACGAGTTGCAGAGTAGTATGAAAATTCTATTTTTCATTCCGAAACCCCAAACTGGAAACTATACGGAAAGAAGGATATCCCTCAACGGAATCATGACAAAAATGCGTTGTTCCATTAATCCCCAAGAAAATATTTCATGGTCCACTATGCACTTTTTCATGTAATTAGCAACTAATTATGAAAATTTCTCGCAAAAACTTGCTGAATATGCTAACTTTTTTGTATTTTTGCACTCGTCTACAGTTCATTAACATTGATACCCATTGAGGTGGGAGGAGCTATGGGGCTGGACACTACATAAAGGAAAAGCGTCACACGATGCTTTGTCGATTGGTCATCTGAAATTACCACAGAAGATTGTGTACCAAAGACATTGCGGAGTTTGATGCCACGGTTACGTAAATATGTATATCCGTTGTGTGCTTGAAGGCTAACCATGCCTTCATAGCACACTTACGTGTACATTAATAATACGTTGCGTGGGTATCACTCTGTTCGTCAGTACACAAGGCTGTGGTAGGCCTCAGATGGCGGATGAGCAGAAGGTGGATACCCACGTTTTTTGTTATGTAGTATCGAAGAAAATATGTAAACGCCTGAACTTGGGATTCATAAGGTAGTCAATAACCATAACACATCCTAATAATTTATGATCGTGAAATACAAAGATAAAATAATAGAAAATGTCTCGGATTATCTTTTATGGGTAAAAGAGACAAATAAAGTAGAGGTTAAAAGTGAGGATGGAAACCCAATCGACCTTGAGAATTCCAATGTTTATTATAGAGGACAATCTTGTTCTTGTTGGGAACTAAAACCTAGTGTTTTCAGAGAACCGATTCTTGATGAACATTCACTTGTCAATAAGGCTTCCCTAAAGTTATGGAATGAAGTTTCGTCTTTGAAATCCTATTTAGAAAAAATGACATTCTTCCAGCATTATGGTTTATGCACAAGGTTGCTTGATGTAACATTCAATCCTCTTGTCGCACTCTATATGGCTTGTTGTGAGGATAATCAGAATAAATGCGACGGCGTCGTATTTTGTGGACATGGTACAGAAAGACGAGATAATAGAATTGCAGAATTAACTGCAAAATATGTCTTTGAGAATGAATTGCAGCCGATGGTTCTGGGATTCCATAGCTTCGTAAATGCTCAAAAAGCAAATATTGATTCATTTACACAACCACTTTTCATTCTTCCGCCTATTAACAACCCGCGAATAGAAGCCCAAAATGGAGCTTTTATTATGGCACCGCTAATTGATAAGGTTGGCGGTAAGGGGACTCCTTTATTGAACAGGAAAGGTCTTGACGACACAGAGTTCTTTGATGAAAGAAGAGCCACAATTAAAGGAGATAATAAGGAATCAATCTTACACGAACTTTCTATCCTTGGTGTTGATAGTGGAACAATATACAAAGGTGTAGAAGAAAAACTCAAGGCTATCGTGACAGAAGAAAAATGGAGATCTAACAAATATAATAGAATAATAATATGAAACAAAAAATTCTCACTTTCATTATGATGATATCTACATTGTGGATTAGTCATCGTGCTTACGCTTATGATTTTCAAGTAGATGGCATACGTTATACTATTACATCATTTGACGACTTCACCGTTACCGTTGACGGTTTGTCAGAGAATGTTTCAGGAATAGTAGAGATTCCTTCAGTAATATCCTATAAAGATAGGTCGTTTACTGTGACAAGTATAAAATCTATACGTAGTACAAATATTGAGTCAGTTTTGATACCTTCAACTGTTACTAGTTTAAGCGATTATGCTTTTTCTAGATCAAGTATAAAAAAAATAGTCATACCAGACAATGTAACGAAAATAGGTAAAGGATTATGCCAAAATTGCGAATCTCTTATTTATGTTTCAATGCCAAGCAATATATCATACCTGCCACATTACAGTTTCAAGGGCTGTAAAAGTCTTAAGAAATTCGATTGGCACCGAGTAAAGAATGGGGCGGATATAGGGCCTCGTGCTTTTGAAGGTTGTATATCACTCACATCTTTTACTATACCTGCTGCAGGTAAATGGGGCAGTAGTACAGGAGGAAATTGGGATGGATCTGTACCATATCAATTAATGGCATTTTACGGCTGTTCGTCATTAGATACTTTAATTATAGGAGATAGTAAGGGGAAATTATATTTAGGCGCAGATGATATGGAGGATAATACTAAAAATGAATTTGATGATTCTCCCATTAGATATTTATATTTAGGAAGTGATTATGTAAAGAACACCCAATATGCCGTTTCCAAGTTTAAGCGTGTAGAACACTTGGTAATTGGCGATTCCGTTTCAAGTCTCACAAACTGGCCTTCGGGAAACCTCAAAACCTTGGAAATCGGATCTAATTTGTCAAAGGTGACAGATTTTTCAAAGAATACAACTTTAGAATATATAAAAGTTAAAAGAACGAATCCCCCAACTGCAATGGGGTTTTCAAATTATAATTTCATAAACACTATATTATACGTTCCTAGAGGATGTAAAGCAATTTATGAGTCCAGAGCAATATGGAAAAACTTCTGGAACATTCAAGAATTCGATATTACCAGTAATATACCACAGATATCAGCTGATGCCGTGAGAATTCAGAGCAAAGATGGCATTATTTCTATTCTTGGCGTTGATAAAGGAAAAGATGTTGTTATTTATACAGTATCAGGTCAGATTGTAGGCTCAACGAAAAGCAATGGCAATCAAGTTTCACTTATTACAAATATCAAGAAGGGTGAAATCGCCATTATTAAGATAGACGAGAAAATACTAAAAACGGTGATGCAATAATATGGCTCATCCGACATTCCGACAGTAATATCACTCGGGATGTCGGAGATGCCTTTTTTTATAATGCGGATTGCCTCAATGAATTCTTACTAAGAAAGAAGTATCTCCCTTAACGGAATCATGACAAAATCCCTTTGTTCCATTAACGGGTGAGGGATAGTGAGACGAGGTGTGTTTATCTTCAGGTCATCAAAGAGAAGAATATCAATATCAATAATTCTGTCGTGATATTCACCATTGGTGGATTTTATGGTTCTACCCATCTCACGCTCTATCTTCTGAGTCCTTTCAAGAACCTCAAACGGATTAAGTTCAGTCTCCATGCAGATAGCGGCATTAACAAATGAGTTGTCCGATTGAAAGCCCCAAGGCTCAGTAGCGAGAAAAGCAGATTGACGTACCAATACGCCAATCTGCTCTTCCATTAGTTTTATAGCCTTATTCAAGTTTTCACGCTTGTTGCCAAGGTTAGAGCCGAGAGAGAAATAGACGGTGTGATGGCCTCTCCCCCCGCCCTCCCCCGTAGGGAGGGAGCCGGAATGCTCAAAGGCTTCAATAACCTTTTTCTGCTCTTTGATCATAAATTCAATTTCTCCAATGATTTGAAATCAACATTGTCAAGGTTCTTGCCATAGATAGCAAGAATAGTCTTTGCCTCGGCATTAAGCTTTTCCTCTGGCATCTTCGAAATTTTCCAATGGATTACAGAAAGCATCATCCTATGCTTAAGAGTCAGATTGCTGTAATCAATAGCACCACGAAGATGATATATCTGCGTTTCATCATAGAGATGCGCAGGAACAATGCCTTTTATTGAGCGACGGATATAGTCAATATTCTCAGGATCAGCAGGATCCACCATTCCAACCGTGATGATTGTCAGTTTTTGACTTGGCGACATCCTACTGACTGTCTTTTTCAATCCAAGAACACTCCCTGCAAAAAGAGCACCCATATAGATAACCCTGTCATACTTCGCAATATCCTTTGCATCCTTGAAGGCTACGGCTTCAATACCCGTAATCTCCGACAAGTGCTCTGCATATCGCTTAGTAGAGCCATACAGACTACCATAAATGATGATTTGCATATCCTTCTGAATTCTCCCTTCCACCTCCACGGGGGAAGGGCTGGGGTTAGGGGTCTAGTCGTTTATAATCAGCATCGCATCACCGAAACAGCCGAATTTATAGCCGTTATCGACAGCGAGCTTATAACCCTTCATAACAAGGTCATAGCCACCGAAGGCTGCAATCTCCATAACCATAGGAGACTCTGACTGATAGAAATTAGCCATCATACAATCGGCAAGTCCGAAATCGTATGGAGGGAAGATGAACTTATTGGTCCAACCCTCAAATTCCTTCATCATACCATCTGTACCAACAGCACTCTCGGTTGCCTTTACAACACTTGTTCCGATAGCACACACATGATGTCCGGCAAGCTTTGTCTCGTTTACAAGCTTACATGCCTCTGCAGAAACGAACATCTCCTCAGAGTCCATCTTATGCTTTGTAAGGTCCTCAACCTCAATCTCATGGAAGTTGCCAAGACCGCAATGCAGAGTGATATATGCAGAATTGATACCGATAATCTCCATTTTCTTCATCATCTCACGAGAGAAGTGAAGACCAGTTGCAGGAGCTGTTACAGCACCTTCGTTCTTAGCGAAGATACACTGGAAATCCTCGTGATCCTCCTCTGTTGCCACACGGTCTCTCTTGCCATCAGCTCCCTTATGCTCAAGAATATAACGAGGAAGCGGAGCCTCGCCTAAACTATACAGCTCGCGCTTGAACTCATCGTGAGGACATTCGTAGAGGAAACGGAGGGTACGGCCACGGCTTGTCGTGTTGTCGATAACCTCGGCAACCATAGTATTAGTGTCGTCAAAGAAGAGTTTATTGCCGATACGAATCTTTCTTGCTGGCTCTACGAGCACATCCCAAAGACGCATCTCGGCATTGAGCTCACGAAGAAGGAACACCTCAATCTTGGCGTCGGTCTTCTCCTTTGTACCCCAGAGACGAGCAGGAAACACCTTTGTATCGTTGAAGATGAATGTGTCTCCCTCAGTAAAATAATCTACAATATCCTTACACATGATGAACTGCTTGTTGCCGTTAGCATCAAGTATAGGCTTACCCTTCTCGTCCGTCTTGTACATCTCGATCTTTTGTGACTTCTTATGAAGCACCATCATCCTTGCCTCGTCCGGACGCTTGAGTGTAAATGTAGTAGTTTCACCTGCTGAATTAGTTACAGTACGCTCTATAGAGTGTGGATAGATAGCTATCTGACTCTCAGGGAGTTTGAATTTGAAATTTGAAAGTTTCATCTATATTTTAAAAAAGTACGAATTACGAATTATTAATTACCTGATTCTCTTTCGCCTTCTGACTCTCTCCCTTCAAGGGAGGGCGTTGAGACTGGCCTCTTCCTCTTCTTTCTGTTCTTTTTCTTGCCTGTACCCGGAGGATTCTGAACACATTCTATGTATGGAGCAACCTCCTGAGCATCAAGCCATTCCTGAAAATTATCTATGGTATGGCAATCTTCTATCCTCACATCACCAAGACGGGTCCTGCAAAGGGCCGTGAGATAAGCTCCACTATCTAAAGCCTTACCTATGTCACGTGCAAGAGAGCGTATATAAGTGCCTTTTCCGCACACCACCCTTATCCTTGCCTGCTTGAGTTCATCGTTAAAGTCAAGAAGCTCTATCTCATCAACTCTTACTTGCTTTGCCTGAAGCTCAACCTCCTTATCCTTTCTTGCAAGTTCGTATGCGCGCTTTCCGTTCACGTTACAGGCGGAAAAGACAGGCGGCACCTGCATTATATCTCCCACAAACTGCTTTAGAGCCTCTTCCACCTTCTCTCGAGTGATATGATTCTTTGGATATGTATGGTCAACCGTATATTCCATATCATAGCTTGGAGTAGTGGCACCAAACTGTAATGTGGCGGTATATTCCTTGTCGTTAAGCTGAAGCGACTCTATCTGCTTTGTTGCCTTTCCCGTACAAAGAATCAGAACACCTGTGGCAAGAGGGTCGAGAGTTCCCGCATGACCGGTCTTCACTCTCTTTACATCCACCCTTTGGGAGATGCGAGTGCGAACGAAGGCAAGTGCCCCGAAGCTCGACATTCCGTAAGGCTTGTTGAAGTAGATAAACTCTCCCTGCTGGAAATCAAGAGGCCCCTCACCTGCCCTATGGGCATCCTCTCCCCAATGGGCGAGGTTGGAATTACCTTCTTTCGCTTGTTTGAGCATTTAATATTTAATTGTTAATTGAAAAATACTAACTTCCCCCTCGCCCCTTGGGGAAGTCGGAGATTGATTATCTCCGAGTATGTGTCAGAGGGTGTCCATAGGACAGGTGAGGGGCTTTTTATTTTTACAACGTGCTGCAATACAATGCGATAGCACCTACGATAGCACAGTAGATTGCAAAGTAAATCAGCTTGCATTTCTTCACAAGGGCAATCATCCACTTACAAGCGATACATCCGCTGATAAAGGCTGCAATAAAGCCAACGATGAGAGAACTTGTAGGAACTACAGCCATCTCACCTCCATGCTCTGCAAGATATTCTGCAGAAGGTGCGAAGATATGCTTGAAATCCAGAAGAGCCTCACCGAGGATTGGCGGGATTACCATCAGGAATGAAAACTGCGCAAGGTTCTTACGGCTGTTGCCGAGGAGAAGTCCGGTGGCAATTGTTGAGCCTGAGCGTGAAAGACCAGGGAGAACCGCACATGCCTGAGCTATACCTATGATAAAAGCATGCAGAGGAGAAATCTTTTCCTTCTCTCTTGGTACGTAGAAATGCGTGAGAGCAAGAAGGAATGCTGTTACGAGCAAGCAATATCCAACCACCACAATCACGTTATTTGCGTATAGAGACTCGATATAATCCTTGAAGAAAAGTCCCACGATACCGACAGGAATCATAGAGATAAGGATATTGATGACATATTTCTGCTCATCGTTCATACGACCGTCAAAGCGGAACAATCCTGCGAATATCCACATCACCTCACGCCACAGGACAACTAACGTACTAAGAACCGTAGCAACGTGAACAACGATATCGAATGTGAGTCCGCCAGCCTCTGCTTCAGGACCGAGAATTATCTTACCTAACTCCAGATGGCCGCTTGAACTAACTGGAAGATACTCTGTGAAACCTTGTACAAGACCAAGGAGTAATGCTTGTAACTCGTTCATTTACTTCTGCTTTGGGCGGTACATAATGCCCGCAATAATTGATACAAAACCAACGAAGCAAACAACAGGAGCTACCTTGATGCGCATCGCACTAAAAATCTCAGGATTGTACTGTGTGGTATCTGAACTTGCACCACTCATCATTACAAATCCAATCACAACAATCACCATGCTTACGGCAAGCATGATGAAATTAATTTTGCCTAAGGCTAAATTTTTCTTTTCTTCCATTTAAATAAAAGTAGTCAGCCCCTCACTTGCCCTTTGGGCATCCTCTCCCCAAGGGGCGAGGAAAAAGTTACATTTGTTTGTGAATGGGGCACAAAATTATAATGGTATATTTTTATTATCGAACTCCTTATGCCTTCCGGCTCCCTCTCTACGGGAGAGGGCGGGGGGAGAGGCCTCTTTTTACACCTTATACAAATCCTTCGCCTTCATCTTCAGGAAATGATTCAAGGAGAGATAGACGCAGAAAGTGGTGATGATAAGTCCGAAGAGAACTACAGAGACACCCGTGATGACAAGAGTCTCAACCGTCACAACCTCCGTAATATCAGGTTCAAACTTATAAAGCCAAGCAATACATCCGGCAAGGGCAGCATCGGCAATCAAGGCAGCAAGTAATCCCTGCAAAGCTCCCATCTTGAGGAACGGAGCACGGATGAAAGACCACGAAGCACCCACGAGTTTCATAGTGTGGATAGTGAAACGACGGGCATAGATGCCAAGTCTTACGGTATTGCTGATAAGGGTATAGGAGACAAACGACAAAAGCACAGCGATGACAATCATCACAAGCATTATCTTACGCAGACTCTTGTTCACTTTGTTCATAAGATCCTTCTCGTATGTCACCTCTGAAACCTGCTTGTCAGCCTTCAACTGCTTTGCTATCCACTTCATGGAATCAGCATTGGCACATTCAGGTATAAGATGGATTTCAGCAGAAGGAGTAAACGGATTCTCACCAAGGAACTCAGCCGGATTAGCACCAAGAGCCGCTGTCTGTTCTTTCAGAGCCTGTTCCTTGCTGATGTAATCCAGACGGTGTACATAGTGTTTCTTCTTTATCTTTTTACACGCAGCCTTTGCCTGCTGGTCAGACACATTGTCTGCAAACATAACGGTTACGGTTAAGTTTTCCTTCACATAATTGGAGAGATTATTAGCCGTCAGACCTGTGAAAACCACCATACCGAGGAGTATCAGCACAAGAGCCGTACTAATACAGAGCGTCACAACCTGAAGACCGATTCTGTTTTTTTCTCCTGACTTCTTTTTCTTCTTCATTATTTTGTAAAAAATAAATATCAAATCCAGCGCATAGGTACACAATACACCAAATTTCGGTGCAAAGTAACTAAAAATTCTCCAATCTTACAAGTATTTAAACCTTATTAACATTAAATTTATTTTTGTTCTTGAGGTAAAATAGTATTGTCGGGATTTTTATTTATTTTTGCTCGTGGAAAATGTTCTCATCATCTACTATACACCAAGATTATGCGCAAATACCTATCGTTAATATCGTTATTATTCCTAACAAGCTGCATGAATTCAAAAAAAGATTCAATGTCGGAAAATGTTGCGAACGACAAGCCAAACGTTGAATCAGACGAATTCTCATTCCCCGACTTCGTGAAAAAGTTTTCCGAGGATTCCATTTTTCAGAAGAAGCACATAAAATTTCCATTGGAAATCGTTTCTTACGGAACTGATTACGAAGATTCTGATAGTGTATGGTTTGTGAAAGAATCAGAATGGAAATTCATTACTTTGAAAGATAGTGTAATTGAAGGTATAAAATATATCCACAAAGTTTACGCAACAAGTTATATTGTAACAAAATTAGGTGAAGATACAGGCATTAATATTGATTACAACTTTGACAAATCTGGAAAAACGTGGGTATTAAATAAAATAGAAGACCATTCTAACTAATTCTATTCGAGTTTTTCGCTTTGCATAATTTATATGATTTCCCCACACCACCAAGGAATTTCCTTGATCGTGTGGGATTTTTCTTGCCCTTTTCTGAATGCTTCTGGTATAATGGTAAAATACGAGTAATGTCGTTTTTCCTTCGATGATAATACCATTATAATACCATAATATTACCATAATAATACCATTATATTACCATTAACTATGGTATTATCATGGTATCTTTATTGTAATTTAAAGGTATTTATATGGTATTTACATCGGACTTACTTCCTTGCAACAACAAAGAAGCATTAATGCTGGGACTTACGATTTTCTTAAACGACAAATGGTTTTCCGGGGATTTTCTTGGTGGTCTTGGAAAATTTATTTAATTTTGCAAAATCTACGATTCTAAGCAAAAAAAAGATGAAGACCAAACTTCTTGTATTTTTCATATTGCTAATTGCTTGTTTGCCAAAGGGAATACAAGCAAATAATTCCATACAGCAATATCATGCCAAGCAAGATACTGCGAGTATGAAAAGATATCAGACTTTTGACGAATTCACTATGCGTGGCGTTGGAACGGCAAAAGCCTCTCCATTTGTCTATGTAAAAGAAACGGGAGATTCTATATATGTAGTAAGTTCATGCCCAAAGGATTCTGCACGCTTGTATGTAAAGCTCGATGACAATGTTTGGTATAACCACATGGAGTATGATATGTGGAAAAGAGATTCTATGGCATATAAAAGCGAAGAATGCCGTATCGCACGAACATACGATCGATATTTTTATAATGATACCATTGTGGAAATTCATACTGGCTTCATTGAAGGGGAAAAATATCCAAGCGTTATTGTAAAGACGCAGAAAGAGTTATATGAAATAGATATTGATGATATTAAAAGTTCAGAATATACAAATATCAACAATTTAAGGAGGTATGTTTATGCCACAACTCATTCGAATGGCAAAAATGTATGGAAATCTTATTTAGAAGAATCAACCGACAATTATTCATATATAGGCATAAAATACAAGAGCAAATACCATTATATAAAAAAGGCGTATGGATTATGGGGCATCCAACCAGGTGTAAAAGAAACATTTCTTTACGAAGGAATTGACATACGCGAATATGCAGATAATTTGAAGGGATTTCAGAATGAAAGCCCCGACTATATATACGAACTCGCAGATGAAATGCCAAGTTTTCCTAATGGAACTATGGCATTTTATGAGTTTTGCAAAAAGAAAATGGAAGATTCCTTACTGTTCAGTCATGACACCAAGAAATATGATGCAAGGGTAGTCGTTGAAATTGTTATAGAAAAAGACGGCAGCATCACAAATGCCAAAATTTCTAAATCTATCGACCCATTACATGACAAAGATGCTTTAAGGATTGTAAAAGAAATGCCAAAATGGATTCCTGCAAAACTTAATGGGAAAAATGTTCGTTGCAGACAACTCATCCCCATATTATATATGAAATAAAATGAGGAAAGTACATGTAATAATGTTTGCGGGTCAAATCGCAATAAACATAATTTTTCCCTTTCTACTTTTTGATATATTATCAGGCGGAGAGTGGATAATTGCCTTTATCTATCCATTTTTTGCGTTTATATATTTAGTGGCAGATATGTTCGTAACAACATTTACCACAGATTTAATAGTTGGAAATGTAAAGGAAGGAACAGCACGCATCATTTCTATTGCTGCACGTGATATTTTAATAATCTCATTATGGTTTTGTTTCCTTTTGAGCATAAGCATAGAATTCCTAACGCTTTGGGGAACCCTGAGTTACGCTCTACCTAAAGTGGCGAAAATAATTATATGCGACATAATCAATCAGCAGAAATACTTAGATAAGTATATTGAAATTTAATTTCCATTCCTAAACGCTAGGATTTCCATGTTTTTGTAAAAAACAACTTCAAGGAATTGAAAAAATCCATATTTATTTGGAAATTACATTAGTTTTTCTTACCTTTGCACTCATCAAATTTCAAAAATGTGCGCCAGCCTTTTGGGGCTGACATGCACTTTTGCTTTCGTGCGAGAAAGCACCCATCTAAATCGTAGAAAATCATAGAAATCGGAACAATGAGCACAATAATCTATCCTTCTCCAATTTTCGGACCAATACATAGCCGACGTCTTGGCGTCTCGCTTGGCGTTAACCTGCAACCGGGTGATGGCAAGAGCTGCACATTCGACTGCATATATTGCGAGTGCGGATTCAACGCTGATTTCCGTCCTCATACCCCTCGCCCTTCACGTCAGGCTGTGGCAGAGGCTCTTGAGAACAAGCTCATAGAGATGAAAAAGGAAGGCGTGACGCCCGATGTGCTGACCTTTGCCGGTAATGGTGAACCTACCGCCCATCCTGATTTCCTCAACATCATAGAGGATACCGTCAGAATTCGCGACAAGTATTTCCCTAACGCGAAGGTTTCGGTTCTGAGTAATGCCACGATGATAGGCAAGGAGGATGTCCGCAAGGCTTTGATGAAGGTTGATAACAACATTCTGAAGCTCGATACTATAGATGCTGAGTACATAAGGCTCGTTGACCGCCCTACACAGCCTTCATACGATGTGAGGAATGTAATTGAGAACATGAAGAAATTTAACGGACATTGCATCATCCAGACCATGTTCATGACAGGCACGACGCAAGGCAAGAGCGTTGACAATACAGGTGAGGAGTTCATTGCCCCTTGGCTTGAGGCTGTAAAGGATATTGCTCCGGAGATGGTTATGATATATACCATAGACCGAGAGACACCTGACCACGACCTGAGAAAAGCATCTCACGAAACCCTCGACGCTATCAAGGCGAGAGTGGAAGAGATAGGAATCAAGTGCTCGGCAAGCTATTAGAAAAGAGACCTTGGCCTCTCCCCCCGCTTGGCACATACTCCGATGTCATCAACATCGGACTTCCCTCCATAGGGAGGGAGCCGGAAGGCGAAAGCGATCTGTAATTAAATTAGTAATCTATAAATATAACCAATTCCCCATTGTCGAATCGGCTCCCTCTCTACGGGAGAGGGCGGGGGGAGAGGCCTATTTCCAACTATGAAGAAATTATTTCTACTAATCCTTTCAATTCTGTCTCTGGGTGGCGCTAACGCCCAGACAAAAGACGAAGTGCTCGAATTGGCACGCAGGGCAAACAATTATTTCATGAATAAATGGCATGACCCTACAGATTCTGTTGACTTCGTAACAGGCCATGAAAGCAATCTCTGGACACGCTCCGTATATTATGAAGGACTTCTCGCGCTATATGATCAGGATCCGCAGGACAAGTATATGGCATACCTCGACAAATGGGGGAACTTCCATAAGTGGGGACCTTATAGGAGCGATTATGATACACAGGATGCCGACTATATGTGCTGCGGCCAGGTGTATTGCCAAAGGTACTTCCTTGACGGTAAGGAGGATAAGTACAAGAACATACAGAAGGTGTTCAACAACCAGATTGCAAAGAACCGCCATAATGCGTGGACATGGATTGATGCCATACAGATGGCTATGCCGGGATATGCTATGATGACAATGGCTACAGGCAATCGCAAATATATCAACTTTGCAATGAAATCATACATCTGGACGCGCGACACCTGTGGAGGAAAAGGACTCTTCAACGAGGATGAAGGACTATGGTGGCGTGACAAGAATTTCGTTGCCCCATACAAGGAAAGCGACGGAAAGAACTGCTATTGGAGTCGTGGCAACGGATGGGTATTTACGGCATTATGCAGAGTGATGAATTATCTCCAGCCTACCGACAAATACTACAACCAATTGCTTGGCGACTACAAACATATGGCAAAGGCACTTCTGCCAATACAGCGTGAGGACGGTTTCTGGAATCCGAGTCTCGTATCACAGGATTTCGCAGGTCCCGAATTCTCAGGCACAGCACAGTTCTTCTACGGTCTCGTATGGGGAGTAAACAAAGGTGTGCTCAACAAAAAAACGTATATGCCAGCCATACAAAAGGCATGGAACGCCCTAAAATCAAGCATCCATAAGGACGGTTTCATCGGCTACGTACAAGGCTCTGGCGATCGTCCGGCATCCTCACAGCCTATCGATTACAATCGCGAGCCCGACTATGACGACTATTCCCTCGGTCTCTTCCTCATGGGAGCATCCGAGTATTGCAAAATGCTGGAGTAGAAATGAAACTTCCCCTCCATATTAACCTCTTGCTGAGCACAATATTTCTGTTGTGCTCTTCAAATGTTTTTGCCCAGACAGAAAAAGCACGTGAGATAGTGAGCCTCAACCGCGGATGGCTGTTCCATCTTGGTGTAGCCTCACCATCCATAACCGTTTCCCAAGCAGAAAAAGATGGTTGGAAGACAATCAACGTGCCCCACGACTTCCAGATAGAGCAGCCTTGGGTAGCTCCAACCGCCGATGAGAAGCCCGACAACAGCGATGCCGGAGCAAATATCCGCAGCCGACTCTCCGCACGAGGTTTCAAGGAGATGGGCGAAGGTTGGTATGTGCGAACATTCACCCCCTCCGCTGAAGAGAAAGGTCGTCGCGCCCTACTCGACTTCGAAGGCATCATGTACGTGGGAGATGTATATCTCAACGGTAATAAGGTAGGAGGAACCGACTACGGATATTTGGGATTCGAGGTTGATGTAACGGAAATGCTAAAATTTGGTGAGCCCAACACCATAGCCGTACATTGCGACACAGGCAAGCCGAATTTTTCACGTTGGTACACAGGAGGAGGATTGTTTCGTGATGTGAATATCACCCATACAGATGCGGAGATTTATTTCCTTCGCCATCCTCTTTATATAACTACAAAGGATAACCGCGAGGTGAACATCACGGCTAACGTGCAATGTAATACTAAGCAGCCAACCGTCACGATGCAGGTTTACATTATCGCCCCTGACGGTTCGGAGGTCAGCAAAAGCAAATGCGAGATAAAGCGCGTAAGGAATTATAAATATGGTCAGGAGTTAAAGATTCCGACTATAACGATAGATAATCCTAAACTCTGGGATTGCGAACATCCAAACCTCTATTCTGCAAAGGTTCAGCTTCTTAGGGAAGACGGAAGTGTTGCCGACGAGATATCAGAAACATTCGGAATACGCACAATAGAGATAGGTCCCGACTTTGGTTTCCGACTCAACGGCAAGAAGGTTCTTCTCAAGGGATACGCCAACCACCATAGCCTTGGTGCTCTTGGTGCGGCTGCATATCCTCGTGCAATGGAGAAGCGCATAGAACTGATGAAGGCGTTTGGCATCAATCATATACGTACATCCCATAATCCTTATTCAAAGTCTTTCCTCGACCTTTGCGACAAGCACGGCATACTCGTACTCGATGAGCTCTACGACAAATGGAACGACCAATACGTAGGTGGTGGACGTGCACATTACCAAGACCTCTGGCAAGCACATGTCAAGGAATTTGTAACCCGTGACAGAAACCATCCATGCGTAGTGGCATGGTCATTGGGCAACGAGCTTCAGTCGTATAACGATATGCCTTTCAATGACTTCGGTGTTACGCAGTTCAAGTTGCAAAAGACACTCCTTCAGCGTTACGATGATACTCGTAAGGTAACAGTTGCTATGCACCCCCGCTATCGTAATTGGGAAACGGATTCCCTCCCCTGTGATCTTGCAATGGTTACCGACTTCCAGTCGTATAACTATCGCTATATGTACTTCCCTGGCGATGGCAGAAAATTCCCTTGGATGACTTTCTACCAGTCAGAGGCATCCGTTGCAGCCATGGGCGAGAACTATTTTGCTATGAACCTCAACAAGGTCATAGGCCTTGCCTATTGGGGTGCCATAGACTATCTAGGCGAGAGTCAGGGATGGCCAAAGAAAGGTTGGGCGCAAGGCGTTTTTGACCTCTCACTTGAGCCTAAACCGAAGGCATACTATATGAAATCATTCTTCAAAGATGACGAACCTCTCGTGCATATTGCCGTAACTGACACTAAGGAGGATGCCATGTGGAACGGCATTCAGACAGGTAACGATGGTATGAGCGACCATTGGAACCGTACTCCCGGGAAGAAACTCGCCATCACCACCTATACCAATGCCGACGAAGTGGAGCTTATAGTCAACGGCAAGAGTTACGGAACAAAGAAGAACGACCGCAACAGCGCAAAGATGCGGAATCAGATCCGTTGGAAGGTCATAGAATATCAGCCTGGTTATTGTGAAGCCATTGCAAGGACTGACGGGAAAATCGTTGCCCGACATCGCATTGAGACGACAGGCAAGCCTGTCAAACTCATCATCGAGAGCGATAACGACAACTGGAAAGCCGACGGCATGAACCTCCAGCATCTCCGCATCATAGCCATCGACAGCAAGGGCCGTCGTGTGGCTACTGCTCCGGGCGTTGTCAAAATAAAGATAACAGGCGATGCAACCATAGCTGCAATGAGCAATGGTAATATCAGTTCCGACGAACTTGCCGTTACCGACCATCAATCGCTCTTCAACGGCTCATGCCTCGCCATTCTCCGTTCTGGCACCACCCCTTCACAAATCACCCTCACCGCAGAATGTGAAGGAATGAAATCAGCAAAGATAAAGTTAATGACAAAGTAATTACAATTAATAATTAATAAACGTGAGTTCGACGAAAACACTTTATTTTAAAGTATTCTCGTCGAACTCACGTTAAAAATAGTTTTATGTTAATTGCAAAAGCAAAAAAATATAGTCACAAAATATCTCAGAATTTCCAGATAACGCCGAAATTCACGTTACCACCATTGCCGCAGAATCCAAATCCATTACTTGTTGATTTATATTCTGCATTTTCGTAATTGCTGTTATGCGTATCACCTGTTATTTCGCTATGAGTATAGCCTAAGAAGCCAAGATTCAGTTCAAGGGCTACATTATCAGACAAATCGATTAGCATACCAGGACGCAGTCCGATATCAAACGAGTTCGTTTTTCTACATTCAGAATCATGAACATCACGATTATCATTGTTATCGTCATAATGCCTTTTGTCTTTTTCTTTTCCCCATCCTATAGAGACACCGCCATCTACATAGAAAGACACTATGCCAGACTTAGCAAATGTATAGCGGACAAACGGAGTAACCAAGAATTCATCACTTGATGCGTTTATTTCTTCTAAACCATGCGAAGACGAACCTTCATAAGTAGTTTTATTATCCCCAGAACTATAATCGAACGCCAATCCGACAGCCCATTTGTCATTGAAATCATATCCGACCTTAGGACCGAAATACAATTGGGTCGGAGTATTATTCGATTTCGAAAAACTTCCATTTTGACCTTCTTTATCAAATTTGGAGAATCCAACACTTCCTCCCACCCATATCTGGGCATTTGCTGAGAGTGAACACATAGCCACGAAAGTGGCAACAATAATTTTTTTCATAAATTTGTAATAATAATATTGGTTTGTTATATTTAAAAATTAAATCCTTATGATTTCCTTTTTTAACGTCTTATGCCTTCCTTTACGACTTCATCAAATTCGTCTTTAGTACATGGTTTGCGAATTAACCTGTATAAAACGTTTCTTAAGAAACATCAGGGCAGCTGCTTAGATGTGAAATCTTATCATTTTCCCTTCTTCATCTTCCATTTTTTTTTTTACATTCTTGCCATCATCCAGATATGCACGAACATTCATATTTGTCACGCCACCATAAAAAGTGGCTATGTTATAGATGCAATACTGCTTTTCTGTTGTCTGAGCAGATGCAAACAACGGAAGACTGATAATTGTCAGTAGTAATAACGCTTTCTTCATCATCTTCTTTATGGTTTTAACTGGGTTAGTATAATATTTGAGGTAGTACAATATTGGTCAAAAATCTAAGGATAAGTTCCCATTTTCAATTTCCAATCGTAAATCGCCCTAATATCTGAGTGCAAAGATACACATAAACGGGTGAAAAGTTTCAGGATTTTCCCTTTTTCCGATTAGGAATTCCCCCAATATGCAGAAGGGGTTTCCCTATTGTTTTTTTAGTTTTCTCAACTCTTAAACGACTACTTCAAAACCTTTTTGACCATTCTTTTTGTTGTTTCATTTTTTTTCTCTAACTTTGCATTCGCAAAATCGAAGACCGTGCGCCAGCCTTTAAGGGCTGACACGCACTTTTTGCTTCATGCGAGGATGCTTGGCACGTTGCATTCGCAAAATCGAAGAACGTGCGCCTGCCTTGAGGGGCTGACACGCACTTTTTGCTTCATGCGAGGATGCTGCACACATTGCAGTGTCATTTGACATTTGACTTCATTAATTAATGAAACATGGTATATAGTATAGAGAAAATCACCACGCTTTTAGGCGCGCGTCGCTATGGTGAGAAGGATAGCAACATCGCTTTCCTGCTTACTGATAGCCGTTCTTTGTCTTTTCCAGAAGAGACACTTTTCTTCGCCCTCCAATCAGAGCGTAATGATGGACATAACTATATAGAGGACCTGCACCACAGGGGCGTGAGGAACTTCTGCGTTAGCAACTCCTATTCAATCCCTACGGATAAGGAATGGGAAGATACAAATTTCCTTGTCGTTCCCTCTACCCTCGCAGCCCTCCAAAGACTTGCAGAGCGTCACCGTGACGAATTTGATATTCCTATCGTGGGCATTACGGGTAGTAATGGCAAGACGGTGGTGAAGGAATGGCTGTATCAGTTGCTTATGCCTTCCATGCACGTAACGCGTTCTCCTCGCTCATACAACTCGCAGATTGGTGTCCCGCTCTCCGTATGGAAACTGCATGAGAGAAGTTCTGTGGGTATCTTCGAGGCTGGAATAAGTCAGATGGGAGAGATGCAACGCCTTGCGGATATCATACAGCCTACCATCGGTGTGTTCACCACGCTCGGACAAGCTCATCAGGAGAATTTCCATACACTCGAAGAGAAATGTCATGAAAAGTTCCTGCTTTTCAGCGATTGCGATGTTTTGGTATATCCACAGGACAATGACATTGTTTTCCGTGAACTCAAGAAATGTGATTTCAAGGGTGAGAAGCTTGGCTGGTCGTTTACCGACCCTTCCGCAGCATTCTATATTAACAAGGTAGAACAGGAAGAGACGGGGACGAAGATACATTATACTTATACACAGCCCCTCACCCGTCCTTCAGACACCCTCTCCCCAGGGGGCGAGGGAAAAGTTACTAATGAACCTTCAAGAGAATGCCCACAACAAGAAAATGTAACATCCTCCTCGCCCCTTGGGGAGAGGATGCCCGAAGGGCAGGTGAGGGGCTATTCCTTTACCATTCCTTTCATAAGCGAGGCTTTCGTTGAGGACTCGATAGCAGCAGCCGTTGTTGCCCTTCACCTCGGCATCACCCCTACGCAATTGGAAGATCGCATGCCTACTCTTGAGCCAGTTGCCATGCGACTTGAGGTTAAGGACGGACAAAGAGGATGTACACTTATAAACGACTCCTATAACTCTGACCTTGCATCGCTAGACATAGCTCTCGACTTCATGCAACGTCGTCCTGACCATAAAGGACGTAAGCGCACGCTGATTCTCAGCGACATATATCAGTCAGGAGTGAATGACGCAGAGCTTTACAAAGAGGTTTCAGAACTTGTTGTAAGCCGCGGCGTTGAAAAATTCATTGGCATCGGTAAGGCTTTGAAAAACTGTGCCGATATCATAAAGATTGAGGATAAGTCATTCTTCAAGACAACAGAGGAGTTTATTTCAAGTTCGGTATTCACATCACTTCACGACGAGGTAATTCTCATTAAGGGCGCACGTAGTTTCGGCTTTGACAGGATTACCGACCTGCTCGTGGAGAAGGTTCACGAAACGACACTTGAGGTAAATCTCAATGCGCTTGTGGACAATCTAAACCACTACCGCTCTTTCATGAAGCCAGACACAAAGCTCGTCTGCATGATAAAGGCTGACGGATATGGCGCAGGTGCTGTGGAGATTGCAAAGACATTACAGGACCATCGCGTTGACTACCTTGCCGTTGCCGTTGCAGATGAGGGCGTAGAACTGAGAAGGGCAGGTATCACCGCCAATATCATGATTATGAATCCGGAGATGACGGCATTCAAGACCATGTTCGACTATGAGCTTGAGCCTGAGGTATATTCTTTCCGCCTGCTCGACGCTCTCCGTCACGCAGCAAGAAAAGAAGGCATCACGGGATATCCTATACATATCAAACTTGACACTGGTATGCATCGTCTAGGCTTTCATCCTATCGATGATATGCCAAAGCTTATTGAGTATCTAAATAATCAGAATGCACTCATTCCACGCTCAGTGTTCTCTCATTTCGTAGGCTCTGACGGTGACAACTTCGACGAGTTCTCTGACTATCAGTATGACCTATACCTGAAGGGAAGCACAGCTCTTCAGAATGCTTTCGAGCATAAGATCCTACGTCATATCTGCAACACGGCAGGTATAGAGCATTTCCCTGAGCGTCAGATGGATATGTGCAGATTAGGGCTTGGTCTCTATGGCATTAATCCACGAAACAACAAAGTTCTCTCTAATGTCAGCACATTGAAGACCACTATTCTCCAGATTCGCCATGTTCCGGCAGGAGAAAGCATAGGATACAGCCGTAGGACAATTCTTGAGAAGGACAGCGTGATTGCGGCTATTCCTATAGGATATGCCGATGGTTTGAACCGTCATCTCGGCAATCGTCACGGCTATTGTCTGGTGAACGGCAAAAAGGCGGAGTATGTCGGTAACATCTGCATGGACGTATGTATGATTGACGTTACGGATATTCCTTGCCAGGAAGGTGACAGCGTTGAGATCTTCGGTGACAATCTGCCTGTAACAGTTCTGTCCGATACCCTCGACACTATCCCATACGAAGTATTGACAGGGGTAAGCAATAGGGTTAAGAGGGTGTATTTCCAAGATTAAATAATGTTAATTCTTCCCTATTCTCATTATTATTCACTACCTTTGCAGACAATTAACTATAGCATAAACATGGAACAAGGATGATGGAATAAAGAATAAAGTTTGATGGTTTTGCAAGCAAATACAAACAAGCAGTCAACTTTCAACCTTATTCTTTATTCCAAAAACCTAACTAAAACTATGACTCCAATACAGACAAACAAAATGACCAACTGGCGTTGGGTAATGTGCGCGATGCTTTTCTTCGCCACAACAGTTAATTACATGGACCGTCAGGTTCTGTCGCTCACTTGGAAGGATTTCATCTCGAAGGATTTCCATTGGACTGATGATGACTATGGTACAATCACAGCCGTATTCTCTATTTTCTACGCTTTCATCTCGCTCTTTGCAGGTAAGTTCATCGACTGGATGGGCACAAAGAAGGGCTATATATGGGCGATTGTAATCTGGAGTCTCGGTGCGTGTCTCCACGCAGCATGCGGATGGGCTACATTCCACCTTGCCGATACAGGCTGGTTTGGTGAGAATGTGGTTAAGGGCACATTGATGTTCACCTCCATTTCCGTATATCTCTTCCTCGCATGTCGTATCGTACTTGCCATGGGTGAGGCTGGCAACTTCCCTGCAGCCATCAAGGTTACAGCAGAATACTTCCCAAAGAAAGACCGTGCATACGCCACAAGTATGTTCAACGCAGGTTCAAGCGTTGGAGCACTTGCTGCCCCACTCACCATACCTATCCTCGCTGCTGCAATGGGATGGGAGATGTCATTCATCATCATTGGTGCTATCGGTTTCATCTGGGCTGCAGCATGGGCATTCATGTATGAGCACCCACACCAGAGCAAGAACGTGAACGATGCAGAACTTGCCTATATCAACTCTGACAACAAGCAGGAGGAAACAGGACCAGTTACAGAAGAAGAGGGTATGCAACTCTCATTCGGTGAATGTTTCACATACCGTCAGACATGGGCATTCATCGTTGGCAAGGCACTCACAGACGGCGTTTGGTGGTTCTTCCTCTTCTGGGCACCAGCCTATTTCTCAGAGCTTGGCTATCCATCCAACTCATTCACAGGTCAGATGCTTATCTTCGTACTCTACCTCATCGTAACAGTACTCTCAATCTATGGTGGTTATCTCCCAAAACTATTCGTTGAGAACAAGGGTATGAATCCATACGCAGGCCGTATGCGTGCGATGCTCATCTTCGCCTTCCTCCCAATCTTTGCAATGTTCGCACAGCCGCTTGCAGGTGTAAGCGTATGGTTGCCATGTATAATAATCGGTCTTGCAGGTGCAGGACATCAGGCTTGGAGTGCAAATCTATACTCAACCATCGGCGATATGTTCCCTAAGAGTGCTATCGCCACTATTACGGGTATCGGTACCATGTTCGGTGGACTTGGCTCATTCCTCATCAACAAGGGTTCAGGCATGCTATTCACATACGCAGAAGGACAGGGCAACGCTTTTTCATTCTTCGGAGTAACAGGCAAACCAGCCGGTTATATGATTATCTTCTGCTACTGTGCCGTTGCCTACCTCATTGCATGGACATTGATGAAGACTCTCGTGCCGAAGTATAAGCCTATAGTCGAATAAAGTGTAGTGTTTAGAGATTAGTGTGTAATGTGCCTCCTCTAACCTCTAACCTCTAACCTCTAAACACTAATCTCTAAACACTAAACTCTAAACACTAAACTCTACCCCCTAACCTCCAAACATGACCGAAGAACAAGTACTCAACAAACTCACGACATTATGCGCACGTGGAGAGCATTGCCAACAGGAAATGCTCGATAAGATGCGTCGTTGGGAGATAGACAAGAGCATTCAGGCTCGTGTAATGGAATATCTCATAAAGGAGAAATTCATTGACGAGGAGAGATACACACGCTGTTTTGTTGAGGAAAAGATAAAATTCAACGGTTGGGGGCGCAAGAAGGTAGAGCAATCCCTCTATATGAAACGAATCCCAAGTAGCATCTACACCCCGATTCTCGATGAAGTGGATGATAAGAACTATGAAGACATACTTCGTCCGTTGCTTGAGGCAAAACGCAAGACCGTAACGGGAAAATCTGAATATGAAATCAGAGGAAAGCTGATCCGCTTCGCATTATCCCGAGGTTTTGAGATGGATGAGATACTTAAAATACTAGATTAACCAACCCCTTTCCCGTCCGAAGAGCGGGAAAGGGGTCGTTTCTTTTATATAATCTTCGGTTGATGCACCTCCTGCGCCTTTGCCTTTGAAGCAAAACCAAGCGCAAGGATGCTTATTTTCACGTTATCTGCTTTCAGAATCTCATTCGCACACGAGATAGTAGTTGCACCGGTGGTTATAACATCATCCACTATAAGCACATGCTTGCCCTTGATAGCATCAGCATCCTTCAGAACAAAGACATTATCCACATTATCACGGCGTTCTTCTCGGGTTAGATGCGTCTGGCTTCTGTCAAAACTTTTTCTTATAAGGGCATGTCTTTCTATAGGTATCCCTGTAGCCTCGCTTATCCCCCGTACTATCATTTCACTTTGGTTATAGCCACGCATCATCCTTCTCCTGATACTTACAGGCAATGGGATGATGCAATCTATATCATCAAAGAATCCCTTCATTTCATCAACAAGCATTTCTCCAAGTTCAATGGCGATACTAGCCCGTCCATGATATTTCGCGCCATATACAAGTCTGGCTTGGGCAGACTGAGGAGTGAAATAGAAATAGGCTACCACCTTCTCTACAGGAATCTTCCCCCAATACATCCTCGCCAAAGGATTATCGTATGGATGCTCCCAGAACATAGTCCTCGGTATGTCCACGTTGCATCGCAGACATAAAGGATGCTCGTCAAGCTCAAGACGCTTGCCACATGCGGGGCACATCCTCGGGAAAAAGAAATCGAGAAGGGAAGAAAGCATATAGTTCATTACTTTCCGAGCCTGCTTAATACTCCTTTAAGCTCAGAATAAGAGACCATGATATCCACATGATCCTTGGAGCCCTCAATCTGGTATCTGTAGCCAACATTCTTACGCAAGGTTATCATAGCCTCAATAAAGGTTCGTGAGCTAGGCTCATTTGCCAATGCTGCAATAACACCCTGTTTCATGGCGTTTTTGTCCGCCATCCTCAATCCCTCGATAGTATAGAGACTCTTTGAAAGAGTTGCCAGATAAACATAATTGTCACCCTCCCAGAATGCATCAACAATTTTCACGCCACTCCCCACATCTGTAGGCATCCTGTTGCGCTCCAGACGTGTGATATTCGCAACAAGCTTCTCAGCAGCCGCAGTACCTGTAAGAATGAAATTATCCGTATTTGCCATTTCCTCCTTACAGATAGTCACAGATGCTACCTTGCCAGAAGTCTTGCCCTTATACTTCAAGACCAAAGACGCATCAGCATCAGCAATCTCCTTTACCATTTTCTGAAAAGCGTTATTACGAGCCACCATACATTGGAAATTCTCCTTTACCAAAGTGGTATCCTTAATCAACCCATCAATATCATTCAACTTTTCATTCAAGAGATATGTCAATGTCACCACATCATCCTCATAGGTAACAGTCGTCAAATCACCCATACTGCCCAATCTGACAGGCAGCTCTTTTTGTATCTTTTCAACATCATTCTTCAGCAGCGTTTTCTTCGCCACATTGGAATCACAAGACAACAGCACCAACACAACCGATGCCAACATCAACACATTACAAACAAATCTTTTCATGAAAAATAATTAACAATTAATAATTAACACTTGCGAAGCTTGATGAGCTTTAGCGAATAATTAACATGAAAACAATTAACACGTAGGGCGTGAAGCATGTTAATTGTTAATTGCAACCATCCTTTCTTAGAAGACTGGCTATATGTTTATTCGAAACCTTACGCAAGCGATTAAGCAGAATCAAAACAGCAATACTCAGCAGACACGCAATATCGGGAAGTACCGACTGAACCATAAGGAATCCGTCATAAAGTCCGTGAGCCAATATCGGTATTCCGATGGCAAGCATCAGATACATCGGTTTCTTACCCACATTACTTGCAAAATGCGCCAAGGAATAGAAATACCCCATGATAATGGCGAAGAAGAAATGACCGGGTATGGCGAACAACGCACGCATAATACCGACACCCACCCAATTATCATAGTTATCAAACAGATACAGAACATTCTCTATACCGGCAAATCCCAGTCCTATACAGACAGCATACACAATTCCGTCGAAATGCTCATCAAAATGCCTGTTATTCCTTACCACAAGCCATAGCATGAGGAACTTGAAACACTCCTCAGGAATAGCTGCCCCGAAGAAAGCGAAAGCCAACTGTCCTGTTATCGTTGTACTTTCCTCGCTATACAGTCCCATCTCCTTAAAAGGAACGGAAAGCAGCATCGACAAAGGAGCGGAAAGCACCCCGAAGAACAAAGCCTTCACCAACTGCCATGTAGGTTCCGGATTATTCTTGTCCTTTCGGTATATGAAGTATAGCGCAATAAGCACAGGCAATAAAGCCGCAACGAATATCAAAGTATCATTACTAAGCATAGTATTTTCAAAAAACACATGAAAAACAGAAGTTAAAGTTATTTTGCAAAGGTACAACAATTAATCGGAATTCAAGAACAAACAGCCAAGAAAATGTAATAAAAGCAACAATAGTTTTGTAGCTTTATAATAATTTGTTATATTTGCACCCAGAATTAATATCTAAACAAAAAAGAAACGATTCTTTTGCATAAAAAACGAAAATAATGGAAACAAGAGTCAAAGAGAAATTAGATAACGATGCTCGCCGTAAAGTAGGTAAACAATATGGCTTCAAACAATCATCTTGGTGTAACTGGCTCATAAAAGACGGTTATTTTTTCTATATCGTACATGGCACATTTACAAAAAACGCAGATCTTTATGTCAAGCCATGCTATTATGATGACATATTATGGAACTTAGTTCCCGAAGAAAATGCCACCCAAAATCCGCAAAGTCACAGGGCAATAGGAAGTTTTACCGCACCAGATTTTCTGGTATCTAAAAATACTGTTCCATTGGAAGAAGATGCTGATTTTACTGAGAAGAATTGCATTTCAGTTTGGAAAGAAGTATTTAGCAAGGTTCACTCGCAAATAGAAGAATTTCTCTCAAAGAATCCAGATGTAGAAGAGTTCACTTTTATCAACAATGACAGTATTGGAAGGTTAAATGACGAAACCTTAGTGTACATGCTTCAATTGATTTACCACAAGCAATACCAAGAGGTAGAAGATTACGCAAAGAAATTATTAGAATACGGAGTTAAAGGTTGTTATTGCTGGGCAGACAAAAATGATAATTACAAATATATAAATGAATACATTATCGATTTTTGCCGTGCGCAAAATATGAAGAATTGAGCATTAACAATCAAGGACTAGCGGAATGGAAAAGATTCGAGAGCAAAAAAAATGTGATAATAATAATTTTACAATAGCCATCTTTGATTAGTCTTTCCTTCATGTAATTTATAATCTCTAGAAAAATCCATACTGTCAAGTAGAATTCCTTGGCGGTGTGGGATTTTTGTTTTCTCTCTTTCTTGATTTTTCACCCCAAGAACAGGGGATAATCCTTGCAAGAAACTCCGCTGTTTTTCCGTTCTTCCTTCGAAGATACTCCATCGTTACTCCATCGTTACTCCATCGCAAGTCCATCGTTTCGATGGAGGATCGATGGACTACTGATGGACAATCGATGGAGTATCCTCGGAGTTTCAAAGGAGGAATTTGTCTGTTTACGCCTTGAGAATTAGAAACGCGCACCAGCCTTTAGGGGCTGACGTCCGCTATTTTCAAGTCGTGATTAATGTGCAATTTTCACTTTTTCTTTGGAAAAGTTGCTTAATTTGAAAAACTTTTAGTATTTTTGCCCTCGATATGAGCAATATCCGAACATACAGGGTTAATCATGCAATGCAGATGATTTCTATTCCTCTGCATTCTACCACTAACAGCTATCACCTCGGAAACATCCGTCAGGTGTCGGGGGATGACGGAAGCCGCAATGGAGAGGTCTTTCAGAGGATGAACTATTATCCTTTCGGTGCTGAGTTCTGCGACAACAGTACTAAGAGCTATGTGCAGAATCACAAGTACAACGGTAAGGAGTTTGATAATATGCACGGCTTGAACACCTATGACTATGGTTCAAGACAGTATAATCCTGTCACCGCAAGATGGGATAGGATGGATCCGCTTAGCGAGAAGTACTATAATGTTAGTCCATATGTGTATTGCATGAATAATCCTGTAAGGTTTATTGATCCTGATGGACAGAAACCAACTAAAAAAGAAGCTGCAATGATTGCAGATGATGTTTACAATGCCACATCAGGAACTCTTTCTGGAGGATGGAGAAGAGTTGCAACAAAATCGGGAGCTATTCTCAATGATGAAAAATCCGGTCTAAAATCTGCTGTTTATGGCAGATGGGATGCAAAACAAAAGAAATACACAGAGTTTGTATATGCTACTGCAGGAACTGACTTTACCAGTATGGAGGACTGGAGTAACAACATTGACCAGTTGTCTGGTGATTCTGAACAATATGGACAAAGCATTAAGAATGCAATATTATTAAATGGATATTTTAAAAATTCCGAATTGACTTTTGTTGGGCATTCATTAGGTGGTGGTCTTGCAAGTGCAAACTCTCTTGCTACAGGAAGAGATGCAATAACATTTAATGCTGCTGGTCTATCAGATGAAACAAAAACAAAACATAATCTCACTAACACTAGAGGGCGAATTGATGCTTATGTTGTAAAAGGTGAAGCTTTAAGTAATGCTCAAGGACAGATAGGCTTAAAAGCAGAGGGTAATATTCAGACTATTAAGGTTCCTATATATATTGAAGTAACAGCGAAAGCAACAACATCCACGGATATTGCCTTGTCTCTTTGGAAGCATACTATGGGATGCGTAAAATACATTTTCAAATAATTAGTCATGATGAAATATTTGCAAATAATACTCATTGCATTGGCTTGCTTTTCGTGTAAGAAAAGTAATGACCCATACCCATATACATTTCATTCTATAAAAAATTATGATGATACAGAGGTCGAGGTATTGGCTAAATACGTCAAAAAAAATGACACAATATCAATCGTTGAATTTCTGAAAGACAATCCGAATGTGTCAATAGACACAAAGGATAGATATTTTGGATATTCATTACTGATGTGGGCTATCTATAATCATAAATATGAAGCTTTCCATTGTCTCTTAAATCATGGAGCAAATCCTAATTTCATAGGTGAATACAACAAAGAAACACCCTTGTTGCAATCATTTTGTTATTATGGTTCAAGTTGGGATAAAAAAAGTTATGAAATTGATATAAGGTATTGCAAAGAATTACTGGAAAAAGGAGCGAATCCTAATTATGGCTATGCAATACATGAGGCTGTTGCAAGGGATTTGGAATATGTAAAACTATTGATTGAATATGGAGCAGACTTCAATACAAAATACTATGGACGAAGTCCTGCTGATGATGCGATTATTCAGATTATGCCCGAAATAGCAGAGTATTTAATCATCGAGAAAAAAGCTTTGATTTATAATCATCCTTTCTGGAAGAGTTGGGAGGGGTATGAAGATCCAAAATTCGCTTCATCCCTTGCCTCATCTCGAAAGAGGATTATTAATTACCTAAAAGAACATCCCGAACAATTGATGTACAACAAAGCAACGAAAAACAATAAGGATTCTATTCAATAGTTCCTCTTTTAGCAGCTCACCCACACCTTCATCTTTCTTATCAAGTGTGGGATTTTATACCCTCTAACTTCCCCTTCTATCAGTCTTTAGACATTTTGTCTTTAGTGCTGATAGAAGGGGATTATCTTTTTCTTTAGGTCTGTTCTTCCTCCTATGCTCCTCCCTTGTGCCTCCTGCCCAAACTCGATGAAGCTCTTATCCTTTATAAGAGAAAAAGCGGAGGTCCATCGAGTTTGGTTAGGAGGATCATAGAAGGGAGGAAGATATGGCTATTGTTTGTGATAATACGAAAAAAACGGAATATGATTTGGTGATATGAGAAAAATCGCTTATCTTTGCATGCAATAAACAAATAGAGGTATTACAATATATACTCCAGAATAGTAAAATAAATTTTCATATAAAATATATCGATAATTATGCAAAAAAAGCTTTTTGTAATGTCATTAATAACATTACTGTCTTTCCTTTCAATGCAGGTAGTGGCTCAAACAATAAATAGTGCTACTGATTTGAAGAATTTCTATATGAAATATTTATCTGACGATCCAGATGCAGATGAAAAGGCAGCTGCAGATTATTGTACAGTTCCATTATATAAAAAATGGGACAAAATTACATCTGAAGTATATGATCCATTCACATTGGGCTATTTTGAAGACGACGAATTAATAAAACAATCTATTGTCATCAAAGAAAAATCTCCTAAAACCATGTATGAGGTTTCATTTAAAGTCCATGAATACTCAAACAAACAAATAAAAACTGTTAGCCTTTTTATTTATGTAGAAGGAAAAGGGAAAATTTACAAGATTGTGCGATCTTCCGACAATATGACCATCGAAGATACTCAGCTAACACATTCCACATCAGATTCGGATGGTACAACGAAGCAAACGGAATAGCCCAATTCTAAACGTTCAAAAGATCACATAGAATACTCTCTAAACATCCCCTTCTCTCAGCCTTTAGACACTTTGTCTTTAGTGCAGAGAGAAGGGGATTTCTCTATGTTTTAGGTCTGTTCTTCCTTCGAAGATACTCCATAGTTTCGATGGAGTATCTATGGAGAACTGATGGACAAATGATGGAAATACAGCGGAGGACTGACTTATTGTTACTTTATCAGTTTCATTATCTCCTCCAACTCATTGACGATATACGTTGGCTTTCTTGGAGGCACGAAGCTGGCATCCCATCTGTTATATAATATTGTATCCAAACCGGCATCCATAGCACCCTCGATGTCTGCTGTGTAGTTGTCGCCTATCATCAGCGTGGTTTCTGGCTTTGCACCTGTTTTCTCGAAGGCATAGTCGAAGAATTGCTTCGATGGCTTGTTTGCTCCGGCATCCTCGCTGAGGATTACGGTATCAAAATAGTCATAGAGTCCACAGGCACGGAGTTTCTTGTACTGAATCTCGTGAAAGCCATTACTGCAAATATGTAAATGGCATCCCTGACCTTTCAAGAAAGTTACCAACTCCAATGCCCCCTTAACCGTACCTGGCTTATTAGAGCAAAAATCAAGGAACTTATCACTTATCTCCAAACAAAACTCTTCGGTTACATTCTCAAGTCCCTTACCAAGACTCAAGGGGCGACGGAATCTCTCCACGATGAGATACTGGCGGTCAATCTCACCTTTGTTATACTGGGTCCAGAGTTCGAGATTGGTCTTCCAATAGTTATCATAGAAGAAATCAGGATCATCAAAATATCTACCTAAGGAAAAGAAATCGAAGGTCTCTGCAAGCGCAATTATAGCATTACCCCTTGTATCATAAAGGGTATCGTCAAAATCAATAAATATGTCGTTGTAAGTTTTCATGCTGCAAAGGTAATAAAAAAAGTTCATAGTTCATAGTGCATAGTGCATAATTAAAACTATGAATTATTAATTATGAACTATGAACTAGAACAAAAATGTTATTTTTTTCCACAGATTTGTCCTTTTTTAACATATTCGGTAACAAATTATGCATTTTTTGTCATAAAATTAGCATTTTTTGTAGAAAAAATATTAATTTTGCGAACAAATTGACATTAGGGTAAAGAGTAAAGTGTAAAGGATAAAGAATAAAGTAAAAAAATTTTAGTATAAAGTATAAACATAATTCAAGTAAGAGTATTTATGAAAAGAAAACTAACAATGATGCTTTTGTGCATGATGATGGCAGTGACTGCCCTCGCACAATCAGCAATCAGCGGTACGGTAGTTTCTGCTCAGGACGGTGAGCCTGTCATCGGTGCTGCCGTGAAAGTTAAAGGTGAGACACAGGGTGTTGTTACTAACATCGATGGAAAATTCACCATTAACGTTGAGGCAGGAAAGACTCTTGTGTTCTCCTATGTAGGTATGCAGCCAAAGGAAGCTACCGCTAAGAATGGCATGAAGGTAACACTTGATGCCGACGACAAGCTTCTCGACGAGGTTGTTGTAACAGCTATGGGTATCACCCGTTCAAAGAAGTCTTTGGGCTATGCCTCTCAGGATCTTAAGGATGGTGAACTCAGCACATCTGGAACAAGCTCTCTGGCTAACGCTATTCAGGGCAAGCTCACAGGTGTGGATATCCGTCAGTCTTCTGGTGCTCCTGGTGCATCTTCACAGATTGTCATCCGTGGTGCACGTTCATTCGACGGCAACAACCAGCCTCTTTATGTAGTTGACGGTATGCCAATTACAACAAAGGCAGACTTCGGTACAGGAGACTCCGTAACAGGAGCCAACATCTCCGACCGTTCTATTGATATCAACCCTGACGATATTGAGAGCATCAACGTTCTTAAAGGTCAGGCAGCTTCTGCCCTCTATGGTATTCGTGCATCTAATGGTGTGATTGTTATCACAACAAAGCGCGGAAAGGCAGGTCTGAGCAAGCCACAGATTGTGCTGAACACCAACATTTCTGCTCAGTCTATGTCTCGTGAGTTCAAGCACCAGCAGGTATATGCTCAGGGCAACGCCATAGATAAAGGCTATGACCCAACATCTTCTCAGTCATGGGGACCTAAGATTACCGACCTTGCAAATGACCCTAAGTACGGCGGCAATACAGACAACAAGTACACTCAGGCAAGTGGCAAGCATCAGGGAATGTACTACAACACCAAGCGTGTTGCAGCAGGTCTTGACGGCTGGACAACTCCAGAGACTTACGACAACCTCTATGACTATCTCCAGACAGGTTGCACAGAGAATACGAACCTGAGTATCTCTCAGGCTCTCGCTAACGTCAACTACTCATTCTCTATCAGCAACTCTCATCAGGACGGTATCATTCCTTCTACAGGTATGGACCGTTGGGGTGGTCGTGGCGTTGTTGACTGGACTATTAACAAGGAGTGGAAGACCGGTTTCTCTGCCAACTACTCTTCAAGCGAAATCACAAGTGCTCCTGGTGCCAACAACGGTATCATGAACGTGCTCTATTCTTGTCCTGCAGAGTATAATCTCAAGGGCATTCCTTATTGCTCTCCATCTGATCCAACTCAGCAGATCCTCTTCCGTTCTACATCATTCAACAACCCTTACTGGTGGTCAGCCAATGATGAATTCGGTCAGCACACAAACCGTTTCTTCGGCAATGCCTACTTCGAGTATGCTCCAAACATCGGTCTTGAAGGCTTCACTCTTAAGTTCCGTGAGCAGGCAGGTATTGATATGTGGACCTCAAACTATAGCACAGTAGCAGAAGTCGGTTCTGCATACAACAAGAAAGGTGAGATTGAAAACTACGGTTCACAGCACAATGTATTCAACAATACATTTACAGCAAACCTCGACGGTCGTATCAACGAAGACTGGGGACTTAACATCATCCTTGGTAATGAGGTAAATGATGAGAATGTCCGCAGTTGGGATTATGACGGTACAAACTTCAATTTCTACGGTTTCCCTGTAATGGGCAACGCAAAATCAATCACAGGCTATAATGGCGCAGAATACAAGGAAAGCGAGCGCACAGTAGGTTTCTTCGGTAGTGTTTCTGCCGATTGGAAGAATATGCTCTACCTCACAGTAACAGGTCGTAACGACTATGTTTCTACCATGCCACGCGGAAGCCGCAGCTTCTTCTATCCTTCTGTTTCTCTCGGATGGGAATTCACACAACTTCCAACATTCAAGAATCAGGACATCCTTACCTATGGTAAGCTCCGTGCATCTTACGCTCAGGTAGGTCAGGCAGGTAATTACTATGACAGGTTCTATTCTACCCCAACCTATGGCGGTGGTTTCTATTCTTTCACCCCAATAGCATACCCACTTCCAAGCGGAAGTTCTGCATATGCTCCTTATTACATTCTCTATGACCCTAACCTGAAACCTCAGAACACTACAAACTGGGAGACAGGTATCGATCTTGCTTTCTGGAATGGCAGAATCAAGTTCAACTACACTTACAGCTACCAGAACGTAGTAGATCAGATTTTCCAGGTTCCATGCGATCCAACAATGGGCTATCAGTACATGATGACCAACGCAGGTCGCATGAAGACAAACTCTCACGAGATTTCTCTTAATGCAGCAATCGTTCAGATGAAGGACTGGGACGTTAACCTCGGCATTAACTGGACAGCGGTTGACAATAAGGTAGTAGAACTCGCAGAGGGTGTAGAGTCAATCATGCTCGGCGGTTTCGTAGAGCCACAGGTTCGTGCTCAGGCAGGTTGTACATATCCAAACATCTATGGTTATGCCTTCGAGCGTACCGAGGATGGACAGTTACTTCTCCTCGATGGCCTGCCACAGGCAACCACAGACAGCCAAGACCTTGGTAACTGTGCACCAGACTGGACAATGGGTCTTAATTTCTCAGTCCGTTGGAAGCGTCTCTCTCTCGACACAACATGGAGCTGGCAGAAGGGCGGAAAGATGTATCATGGCACAAATATGGTAATGAACTATTTCGGTGCTACAGAGGAATCTCTCCCATACCACGAAGGTACAATGGTTGCAGATGGAATTGATATGGTAACCGGTCAGAAGAATACTAAAGAGGTTAGCAAGCAGGACTACTATACAGCTTACTACGATGTAACAGAGGCTGGTATCTACGACACAAGCTTCTTCAAGCTCCGTGACCTCACCCTTACCTACAACCTTCCTAAGTTCCTCGGTATCGACGCATCTATATATGGCTTTGCCCGCAACATCCTCGTATGGGCAAAGATGCCTAATTTCGATCCAGAGTCATCACAGGGTAACGGTAACATGTCAGGTTACTTCGAGCGCTTCTCAGTTCCTGCAACAAAGAGCATCGGTGGTGGTCTGAAAATCACATTCTAATTATTTAATGTGTCAAGAAAAATAAGAAAAATATGAAGAAATATATAGTAATGGCAATGTCTGTCGCTCTTTTCGGCATGACATCATGTTCTGAGGATCAGCTTGATGAGGTAAACAAGAACTACCAATACCCTGCAGCAAATGTCGTTCCGGCACACCTTCAGATTACAGATGCCATCATGGCAACAGCATTCAACACAACTTCTGGTGATTATTCCTTCTACCTCTCTTCTATTACAGAGCAGCAGGTAGGTACAGGTAATAACCAATTCATGAAGGCTGAACTACGTAACGCAGGTGAAATTGCTGCTTCTTCCACATTCAACAATGTTTGGAACTCTACATACTCAAATCTCCTTAACATCAAGGAGATGATTGACAAGGTAGAGAAGAACATAGCAAGCAGCGGCGGTCAGCTCGACGTTCTCGGTGCAGCACAGGTTCTCAAGGTTATCAACTTTGAAATTCTCACAGACATGCACGGAGATATTCCATACTCTGAGGCACTCCAGGCTCCAGATAACATGCAGCCAAAGTCAGATTCTCAGGAAAGCATATATGCCGACCTTGTCAAGACAATCGACGATGCTATCGAGAACCTGAATACTGCCACAGAAGAAGAAATGGCTAATTTCGGTTCTGAGGACATTCTCTTCAAGGGCAACACAAAGAAGTGGTTGGCACTTGCCTATGCAGTAAAGGCACGTCTTTATATTCATCAGACGGCCGTAAACGCCAATGCAGCAGCAGAAGCCCTGAAGGCAGCAGACAAGGCTCTTGAACTTGGTTTTGCAGGTTGCTACGTAAAAGAGTTTGACGGTAATGTAGCCGTTAATCCTTGGGCAGCATTCTTGGATAGTCGTGGCTACACAGCTCCATCAAAGACTGTTGTTGACCTCATGGGTGAAAAAGACCCACGCCTCAAGCACTATATCACAGAAACGGCTCCAGACAACGGCTTTACAGACGTTTACGGCTATGAGCCTGGGACATACGGAACCCCAGGTGACGAGGATTTTGCAAAAGGAAGCTGGACTCCAAATATCTCTGAATACTACTATATGTTCAATGAGCCTGTTCAGGTGCTTTCTCTCCACGAACTTTACTTCATCAAGGCAGAGGCAGAGGCACGTACCGGCAAGGATGCAACAAAATCCTTCAAGCAGGCTGTTCAGGCTTCTATCACAGAGAGCAATAGCTGGGTAGACGACGAGGAGACAGGTGAAACCTATGCTAAATCTCTCGGTTCTGCTACTTTGGAGAAGATATTTGTGCAGAAGTATATTGCTATGGCAATTGACGAGCACATCCAGACTTACAACGACCTCCGCCGTTGTATGGCTATGGGCGAGAACTATATCACTCTCACAAACCCTAAGAACAATCAGAGCGGTCTCAATCGCTGGCCTTACCTTCTCCCTTACGGTCAGAGTTCATTGGTATCAAACCCAAATCTCAAGACCGTTGATATCTATGCTAAGCAATGCTGGCTTTTCGGCGGCAAGTAAGCACTTGACAAGATTTCTTTGAAAACTCAATCAGATAAGGATGAGTCCTCGTTTCGGGGGCTCATCTTTTTTCGTTTCTCAATTATCACTTGCTTTAGCTTGATGAGCCTAAGCGAAGAAATTAGCAACAAATTATATTCAGTAAAATAACGTGAGTTCGACGAATTTGCGACTTCTCAGCATCCCCTTATTTTTTGCCCTGGGCGAACGTAAATGCCCGTGAATTATCCGTGAATTAATCGTAAATTCTTTTATTCTCATGTCAACAATAATAAATTCGCGGATAATTTACGGTTAATTTACGGATAATTTGCGATTAATTCATGTAGCCAAGCGCAGCGTTTATTTTCACCGAACTCCCGTTAAATTAAAAGAACATGCTGAGTAAAGGAAGTCTCCAACAAATTACACGGATAAATACATGCGGGAAGGGTAACGCGCCAGCCATTTTTTACGACCGCAGGGAGCTATTTTGTCCCCGTATTTTGTCTTTCCGTAGTGGCTCCCGCTGGGTGAGGCTCATTTTCTTGGGAAGCCTCAAAAAGGCTTACCAGAGAAAAGGAGAACTCGCATCAGCATGGGATTTGCCATAAGCAAAGCCCATAAGAGGGAGACACAAGGAAAGTATTTTTATCTTGATTTTAAGAAAGGATTTTATCAAGATGTCTGAGCGAGGCACGAGCGAAACAAGGAAGAATATGCCTCCCGATATTTCAGCAAGGATTTTCAGTATGGATTTTAAAATCTTAGCAAGTCTCGTTATTAGTAATTGCCTGGAAGGCAACACCATGCGTAACCGAGGTGCATACTCGACGAAGGAGAGGATGCCCTCGGTCCTATAGCCTCCATCTACTAATCAGCCTGGAAGGCTGTACCTGATTGGCGGTGTACTGCCCTCCAGGCAGAAATTGGGGATTGGCGCTATACCCCCCGCACATCCTCGTTTCTCTCGTATGTACGGGGTTACGAATAGTACTGTCTTCCAGACAGCTTTGTACTTGCGACTGTCTTGCTGATGAGCATAGCGAAGAACTTGCTTTAGCTTGTTGAGCCTTTGCGAAAAATTATCAATTATCACTTGCTTTAGCTTGATGAGCCTAAGCGAAAAATTATCAATTATCAATTTTCAATTATCAATTCATATAGTGTGGGTGTCTCTAAAAATTATAGAACTATAGAACCATAGAACCAAATCGCAGCCATTTATCGGAATGTAACCGCCCGTCTTCCTTATCTGCAGAAGCATTTCTGATGTCACCCAGCATGATGGTTGTTGATTGCTTAGCTATAGGGGGGTCGTTATTATCGACCCCCCTTTATCTTTCTCATCTACATGCTCTCTGATGGCCTTTGCAGTCTGCGAATACCCAAGCACCTCCAATGTCACCCAACGCTTGAACTCCTTCGCCTGTGGAAGTTTACTTGAAAGAATCAGGGCATAAAGACCAGACTCATTGATGAAGATTGTCTGTTGTGTCTTCCCATTAGAATCGAGGAGTCCCTGTTTTAGGGAGTCCTCAATCTCTACATGCATCGCAACTGCGTTGAGTGGTTTCGCATACCCAAGCACACTTACCACATCCTTATTCACGAACCAAGGTTCATTGTTTATCACCATTGTCATCACTTCACCGAAGCTCTAATCCCTATCATGGGGCTTATCTCTCTCCAATATACGGAACGGACTTGGAACGGACCTGAAACGGATTTACAACGGTATTACAACGGATATTGAGAAGAATACTCAGTGTGAGGGTGTCTGTCTAAAAAATGGTGTAATGGTGTATTAGTGTACAATTTGAACCAAAATTAATTGAAAAAGTATACCATTACACCAATACACCAATTTTCACACACACCATACCCTCCGTCCACTCACTTTTTTACTTCAATAATAATATAATTAAATAAATTATATTATTATTGAGAAGAAGAGCCAGCCAGTGAGGGTGTCTGTCTAAAAAGGTGTAATGGTGTATTAGTGTAACGTGAGTTCGACGAATTTATTCAGTTGTATATTGTTGACTATCATGTGGTTGAAAGAGCTCTGAAGGAGCGATACCTAATAGGGCAGTCCGTCAGGGCTGTTATATTTGTCGATATAGGGGGTATGAGGTCTGAAGGACCGACACCTAAAGTCTTCAGGTGTCGCACTTACAGCGCTCTTTAATCACGCATCTATAGAATAACAGCCCTTACGGACTGCCCTATTAGGTGTCGGGCTTTGGCTTTCCCTTCGGCCGCCGACCTCTTCGACGTTCAGCCCTCGCAGTCTTGAATTATTCGCTGAAGCTCATCAAGCAGAAGCAAGTCGTCGAACTCACGTTAAAATATATATATCGTTGAACTTCGTAGCGATGTAAAGAGTTGATAGCAAGGCGCCTCGCGAGTTCCGCCGTTAGGCTGGGTGATGGTTCTGGATGTCAGCGCAAATTTGCGCCCACATATTTTTTCCCAAGCAGGTTCCATGTTTCTGATAACCTGCATCACGTTCCTGCGGATTGTAATGTTCAATGCAGATAGACATACGCTTCCCTGGGCAAGCTCACACAGCTCGTCCAAACGCCCCATGAAGTCGTGGTGACGTATTCCGTTTATCGGGAACGATATATTGGCATTGTACAGGATTGCAGTCGTATTTTACAGCGCTATTGTGGTGTGAGAGGATATTATCGCTACTCAAATTCTTCTGGACATTATTAATTCTTTACTTTGTTGTATGAACAAGTACAAAAACTTCCTGACACCTCCAAATGTTTCGCAGTTTAAGTGCAAAAAATAAACCATTACACCAATACACCATTTTTTACACACACCCACACCCTCCGTCCCCTCATTTTTACTTCAATAATAATATCTTCGCACACCTCGATGGCAAAGATGTCAACGCTATAGTCTGCATCCATCTTCAGAGGCTTGAAGTTGAGACGATATGTGCCGTCGTCCTTACGTGTGATGGTGATGTGCTTGACGAAGAACGTTGGGGAGCAGGAGTCGTAGAACAAGTAAGCTTAGCTATGAAGCTAGAATTTCCTAATGCGGATGGATTCTCCATGTATTACAATCAAGGAGGGGAAGAAAACACGATGTTTTTTCGAATAGGAAGTAAAAAACGTTTTTTTGCCGATTATGCATCGTTCGGTGGCCATTATGTCTGGGGATTCCGCAGACTTATGGTTTATTACGTTGGATTTTATCCTACCTTTTCTCGCCATGCCAAAGCCGATGCAAGCATCGTTTTGGTCATCTGGCTTAACGAAAACGTTGTTTTCGTGTCCGCAAAAGGTAATTCTAAAGGATGTCTAAGGCTTGGCTGGAGCTGTAAGCCGAATGATGTTGAGCGAGTATGGAGGTACGTCAAGCTGTACTTTGTTGTTCTCTGGGGAGAGTAACTGCTCCACAGGGTGAATGGTGGTAGGGGCATCGAGCGTGTTCTCTTCCATACCATCGTTGGCTGCCAAGCGTACTACTCGGGCAGATGCCGGTGTGAAATTCTTGAGGTTGACGTTGGCGGTGGTTGCAACATCGCTGGTATTTGCTACCTTTACGATAAGTTCACCTGTGGCATCGTCGATAGTGGCAGACGAGAAGATTCCTTTCGTTTCATCATGCTTCAGGACCGTGTCGAAGACAAGTTCGTTGTCGAGCCATGCCTTGACGCTATCTCCTGCCACCTGAAGGGTTACATCATACCAGCGTCCAGACTCGATATGTCCTCGCTTACTTGCGGTCAGCAGCTTTCCG
>Ga0310695_10002353_pt1 | contig 40214 bp, 28 predicted proteins | sample RumenRJG_04DNA_FD_203882 | JGI IMG/M metagenome (GOLD analysis project Ga0310695, IMG submission 203882) | Bovine rumen microbial communities from Lethbridge, Alberta, Canada - RJG_04 (v2) (version 2) | ecosystem: Host-associated > Mammals > Digestive system > Stomach > Rumen | place: Canada...
GCGCCCGAGCGCAGGCTGTGTCCGGGCGTGCCGGGCGACTGGTAGCCCACGAGGCACACGCGCACCGCCGCGTTCGGGACGAGCCGCGGCAGCAGCCCCACCGACGCCCCGGCGTCCATCATCCCGGACGTGGTGAGCAGGATGCCGCCTTCCTTCGCGGCCTTTGTCGGCGCGAAGCGGCTCTTCGTACGCGCAAAGAGATTCGAGGCGCTCCCCACGTCCACGTCGTTCCAGTCCGGATGCGCAAAATAGGCCTGCGCGATGTTGCGCGCCGTGGAGGAGAGCATGTACACCGGCGCGTCGGCGGGGATCTCGCCGCGCGCCATGCCCTCGGCGATCTCGTAGAGCACGCGCTGCGAACGGTCGAGCGCGAACGCCGGCACCCACGCGATGCCATGGCGGCGCACCGTGTCGCCCACGTCCGTGCGGAAGCGCCTGTACTCCGCCTCGACCGCCGCCGCACCCTCGGCGGAGGCGTCGCCGTACGTCGACTCGATGAACACCGCGTCCGCCTTGCGCGCCGGCTCGATCTCGCGCACGAGGTGCGACCGGCGCGTGCCGAGGTCGCCGGAGAAGACGAGCGTGTTCGTGCCCTCGGTCACGTAGATGGCGGCGGAGCCGGGGATGTGCTTCACCGGACGGAACGTGACGGTGAACGGGCCGATTTCCGTCGGCGTCCCGTAGGACGCGATCCTGAAACGGTCCAGCAGCGCCCCGACCTCCTGGTTGAGGCACACCCAGCAGGCCGACAGCTCGTTCGTCACGTGCCTGTCGAGTTCGAGACGCGTGCCCGTGAAGGTCTGGAGGTTGCGCGGATTGATCTTCGCCGACCACTCGCAGTCCGCGCGCCAGTGCACCTTGCGTACGCGCCCGCCCTTGGCCTTCGTCGACCATCGCCACGTGCGGCGCGCCACGTTGTCGTAGACGAACTGCGACGGCCACACGAGCGCGAGGAGGTCGCGCGTGGGCTCCGTGGACCAGATCGTCCCGCGGAACCCCGCATGCGCCAGTTCGGGCACGCGTCCCGCGTGGTCCTGGTGCGCGTGCGTGAGAAGGACGCTGTCGACCGAGGCGGGATCGAACGCGAAGCCCAAGTGGAGCGCGTTCGTGGGCACGTGGTCGCCGCCGTAGAACGTGCCGCAGTCCACGAGCATGCGGTAGCCGCCGCTCTCCACGAGCGCGCAGCTGCCGCCCACCTGTCCCGCGCCGCCGTAGAACGTGACCGATGTCTCCGCACGTGCGCCGACGCACGCGCAGAGCAGAAGCGAAACGAGAAACGGGTGAACGCGAACGCCCATGGACGATCTCCTTCTTACAGCGGGACGAGCAGCGCGACGCAATGGACGGCGATGCCCTTTCCTTCGCCGACGGCGTCCATGCCCTCGTTCGTCTTTCCCTTCACCGAAACGCCCGAGACATCCACGCCCAGCTCCTCGGCGAGGCGGGCGCGGATGGCGTCGATGTGCGGACGCAGCTTCGGGCGCTCGCAGATGACCGTGGCGTCCACGTTCCCCACGGCGTAGCCGGCCGCGCGCACGTCGGCGACGGCTGCACGCAGGAACTGCACGGAGTCGGCGCCCGCCCAGCGCGGGTCGGAGTCGGGGAAGTGCGAACCGATGTCGCCCAGCGCCGCCGCGCCGTAGAGCGCGTCGACGAGGGCGTGGATGAGGACGTCCGCGTCGGAATGGCCGCGCAGGCCGGGCGCATCGGGGATGGTGACGCCGCCCAGTCGGAGCGGACGCGCCGCGTCGAACACGTGCGAATCGTATCCGAACCCGATGCGCATGGCCGTCAACCGATCGAGATGCGGATGCCGCCGCCGTTCTCGGGCTCCGCAGGCGGCTTGGCCGGCGGAGGCGGCGGATTGCCGGACACCGAGATCTGGGGCTTGTTGCCGCCCTTCTTCGCGCGCGGCGGACCGATGAGACAGCCGTGGATCTTGCCCTGCGTCTTCGGAGCCTGCTCCACGAAGCATTCGTCCTGCAGCATCTCGAGAACACGGGCGATCATGTCCTCGCCGAGTTCCCGGTGCTGGTTCTCGCGTCCGCGGAACTGAAGAGTGAGCTTGACCTTGTTGCCTTCCGAGAGGAACTGCCGGATCTGGCGGAGCTTGTGCTCCAGGTCGCCCGTGTCCGTGCCCGGATGGAACTTGATTTCCTTGACCTGTGTGGTCTTCTGGGCCTTGCGCTGCTGCTTGGCCTTGATGGACTCGTCATAGCGGAACTTGCCGTAGTCCATGATCTTGCAGACCGGCGGCTCCGCGTTGGGCGTGATCTCGACGAGATCAAGCCCCTGGCGTTCCGCCATTCGCTGCGCCTGACTGGTCGGCATGACGCCGAGCATCTGGCCGTTTGAGTCTATCACGCGCACCGACGGCACGCGGATCTTGTAGTTGACTCGTGTAAAGGAAGCGATAAGTCACCTCACCTTTTCTTGTTTTCGTTACTGTTTGTTCTTCAGGTCCTCATCGAGCCTGGCGATGAATTCCTCAAACTTCATGGCCCCCAAATCGCCTTCGCCGCGCTTGCGCACGGAGACGACGCCCGCCGCCTCGTCGCGGCCACCCGCCACGAGGAGGTAGGGTACCTTCTCCACCGTGCCGGCGCGGATCTTCGCGCCGAGCTTGTCGGCGGACGCGTCGATTCCCACGCGGAAGCCCTTCGCGGCCAGCGCGTCGCGGATCGACTCCGCGTAGGGCACCTGCTTGTCCGTAATCGGAAGCACGCGCACCTGCTCCGGCGAGAGCCACAGCGGGAACGCGCCGGCGTAGTGTTCGATCAAGATGCCGATGAAGCGCTCGAGCGAGCCCAGCACCGCGCGGTGGAGCATCACGGGATGGTGCTTCTGGCTGTCGGGGCCGATGTACTCGGCGTTCAGGCGCTCGGCGCTCGGGAGCTGGTAGTCGAGCTGGATCGTGCCGCACTGCCACGGACGCCCCAGCGCGTCGATGAGCGTGAACTCGAGCTTCGGGCCGTAGAACGCGCCTTCGCCGGGCTGGATCACGTAGTCCATGCCGGACGCCTTGCACGCGGCGGCGAGGGCCGCCTCGGCGTGCTGCCACGTGGCCTCGTCGCCCACGTGGTCCTCGGGCATCGTGGAGAGCTTCACGAGCAGGTTCTTGTCAAAGCCGAAGTCCTTGTAGACGTCCTTCAGGAGACGGCAGAACTTCGCGACCTCCTCCTCGATCTGCTCCTCGGTGCAGATGATGTGCGCGTCGTCCTGCACGAACCCGCGCACGCGCATGATGCCGTGCAGCGTGCCGCTCGGCTCGTTGCGCGCGCAGTGTCCGAACTCGGCGAGACGCAACGGCAGGTCCTTGTAGGAGCGCATGCGGCTCTTGAAGATCTCGAGCGCGCCGGGGCAGTTCATGGGCTTCACCGCGAAGACGCGCTTCTCGCTCTCCGTGACGAACATGTTCGCCTTGTAGTGGTCCCAGTGTCCGCTCCGCTCCCACAGGCTGCGCGGCATGATGGCGGGGGTGTTGACCTCCTGGTAGCCGTCCTTCACGATCTTGTCGCGCATGTAGTCCTGCAGCGCCACGTAGATCGCCCAGCCCTTCGGGTGCCAGAAGATCTGGCCGGGGTCCTCGGGGTCGAGGTGGAAGAGGTCGAGCTCCACGCCGAGACGGCGGTGGTCGCGCTTCTTCGCCTCCTCGAGGCGGGCGACGTAGGCGTCGATATCCGCCTGGTCCTTGCCGACGATGCCGTAGACGCGCTGGAGCATCTTGTTGTTCTCGTCGCCGCGGTAATAGCTGCCCGCCACCTTCATCAGCTTGACGGCGCCAATCTGCGCAGAGTGCTCCACGTGCGGGCCGCGGCACATCTCGAAGTAGTCGCCCACGGTGTACGTGCTGATCGTCTCGCCCTCGGGAATGTCCGCAAGGCGCTCAAGCTTGTACTTCTGCCCTTCCAGGCGCGCGGCCACGTCGGCGCGCGACATCTCGGCGCGCACGAACGGCTCGTCAAGCGCGATGAGCCGCGCGATTTCCTTTTCGATTGCGGGGAAGTCTTCGGGGGCGAGACGGTGTTCGAGGTCGAAGTCGTAGTAGAAGCCGTCGTCCGTCGCAGGACCGATGTCCGTCTGCGTGCCAGGAAAGAGATTGCAGACCGCACGCGCGGTCAGGTGCGCGGCGGAATGCCGCCGCATTTCATCTGTGATTTCCATTTATTTGTCCGTTTTTCTCCTTGGAACGCCCTTATGATAGCGCATTTTCGCGGCGGAAACAAGCAGAAACGGCGAAAATTTTGATTGCGTTCAGTCGAGCTGCGTCCAGTCGAGCGCCCAGTAGCGGCGGTCGAGGGCGTATGGATCGACGGGGTCCTTGTCGATGTCGAAAGCCGCGGGCAGCACGCCGTAGCGCTTCATCTCGCGCAGGTACGGCTTGGGCGGACGGAACCCCTGCATGTCGAAGCGCTTCACCTTCTCCAGCACCTCCTTGCCGTCCTGGATCATCGCGAGGATCGCCTTGTAGTCGGGGTCGTCCGTCGACTTGAACACGGCCTTCCCGTCCTTGCCCATGCCGAAGCCGCCCGCCTCCTTCGCAAGCGGCGCCTTGAGGAAGAGCGACTTCTCGGGACGCGACAGGTTGAAGAGCAGGTGACGGTGCCACTTCTTGAGGCGCGGGTCGTTCCAGTTCGGGGTCCAGAAGCTGATGCCGTTTTCGTCCGCGAGGTAGTGCGGCAGGCGCATCCCGCCCGTGTGGCACGAGTCGCAGCGCTTCGCGATCACGGCCTGCGCGGCCACGGACTTCGCGCGCTTGCGGTCGTTGTTCATCACCTGCTTGTTCTGGAGGTAGCCGCCGATGGAGCCGCAGCCGAGCGCGGCGTACGTGCCGGGGTACGGCGCGGAGCCGTCGAGCCACGCCATGACGACCTTGCGGTCGGCGGGCGACACGGTCGCGCCGTGGTGCTTGCCGGAGATCTTCGCCATGAGCGGGCTTCCCCCGCTGCCGCGCGCGTAGGGCGGCCAGTCGCTGCGTTCGGAATTCCGCCCGTCCAGCACCTGGTTGTGCGCGACGAGGTTGTAGTACGCCATCGAGAACATCGGGCCGCGGTCGCCGGAGAGGTCCACGTTCCCGCAGCGCTTGTCGGGGTTGTGGCACTGCACGCACGAACGGTCGAGGACGGGCTGCACGTCGCGCGGGAAGTCCGGGACGTCCACGACGAGGCCGGAGGCGTCGATCTCGGACGGCCCGCGCGAGAGCGCCTTCGAGACCGTGGCCGCCCGGCGCACGGTGTTCTCGGTCTTCCGCTCGTGGCATCCCACGCATCCCTGGCGTTCGCCCGGCATCACCTGCGTGAAGCTCTGCATCCGCTTCACGGCGCGCCCTTCCGCGTCGAGCGCGACGAAGAACACGGGCCTGAGCGCGGGGACCTTGAAGTAGGCGCTGCCGTCATCCTCCACCGGCACCGTGCCGAGGTAGCGCGTGAGCGTGAACGTGCCGCCGTAGGAAAGCGGGTCCATGCCGCCCGTGTAGTTGACCGGCTTGGGGAGCGTCTCCATCACCATCAGCTTCTTGATCGTGCCGGGCTTCACGCCGCCCAGGCTGCGGCTGATCATCACGTTCTCGAGGTAGAACTCGCCGGTCTTCGACTTGAGGTCCGTGCGGTCGGCGAGGACGCGCTCGCGCGGGTGCGGCATGAGCGGGCGCGGCTCGCTGATGCGCGACCCGCCGTCGCTCGCGCCCTCGAACGCGGTGAACTCGCGCGGAAGCGTGAAAAGCGTCTCCTTCTGTCCGCGCCGGTTCATGAGGAACACCTCGTCCCCGTCCGTCGCCATGAAGAGCTCCGGCGAGAACGCCCACGGGTCGTAGCACCGCCCCTTCGAGATGTGCCGGATGTTCGAGCGGGCGTCGGGCCCCGACTTCGCGGAGAGGACGCTGAGGAAGCCGCCGTGCTCCATCGCGCCGTGGCCGGGGGAGTCGATGAACACGATGTCGTCGGAGCCGGGAATCGGCTTCGCGTCGATGTAGACGCCGTTGGGGTACGTGTTGCCCTGCAGGATCTGGTGCTGCGTGCCGTCGGGGTTCATCGTCCAGAGGTGGTGGAACGTCACCTGCCGGCGGTCCACGTACTCCCAGCGCATGTAGGCGATGCGCCCGTCGTGAAGCGGCCAGGGCGTGTTGTCGTGCTCGATGTTGGCGGAGAGCATCCGGATGCCGGAGCCGTCCGGCTTCATGCGGTAGATGGTGGCCACCTGCGTGAGCCAGCAGTTCACCCAGCGGCGCGCGCGGCCCGAGACGAAGATGATGTCGCCGTCCGGGAGCCAGGCGGGCTCGATGTCGTCGTATTCGCCGAACGTGAGCTGCTTCAGGCCCGTGCCGTCCGCGTTGATCGTGAAGAGGTGGTAGCGCTGCTCGTTGCCGGGACGGTAGGAGAAGAGGATGGTGCGCCCGTCGTAGTGGACGCACGGGTCGCGCACCGCACCCGCGATGTCCTCGAGGATCGTGCGGAACGACCGGGTGCGCACGTTGTACGCGACGAGCCGCCCCTGCCGGTTGAGGATCGTGTGGCTGGAGCCGTAGCAGTAGTAGCCGAAGTTGGCGTACCAGTGCTCGCGCCGGTGCGTGCGCGTGGCGAACACGACTTCGTCGAATTTGCCGTATTCGCCGGCGAACAGCTTCTCGCGCAGCTCCGCGACGGACGGCGCGGACGGACGCAGGCCGGGGACGGACGGCTTCTCGTCCGTGTCGTAGAGGTCGATGTAGTCGATGTTCACCGGCAGGCCCGGCGCGACGATGCGCAGGTCCGCGCCCTTCGGGATGGCGATGCGCGCGGTCTCCACGTCACGGATCTGGTGGAAGTCGCCGGTGTCGGGGAACACGACGTCGCCAAGGTGCTTCGCGCCGTCGAAGAACTGCAGCTTTGCGTCCTTGCCGCCGTTGTCCGTGGAAAAGGCCACGGCTACCCATTTCGCGGCGACGGGCGTCTTGCCGTACCTGACGCCCCGCCCGCCGCTGAAGAAGGCGAGGATCGAGCCGCCGGACGTGCCCGGTATCTTGTCGTACGGGCCGGCCTTCGCGCCCCGGGCGTCGGGCAGCATCTCGCCCTTCTCGGCCTCGATGCGAAACGGCGCGGCGGCGGCGGAAAGACCCGCCAGCGCAATCACGAACAGGATTTTCTTCATCTTCTCGTTCCTCGCTCCATGTTGAACCTGATGCCGGCTTCAAGGCCGCGCAGCTCGGAAAGGCCGATGAGCCGCCCGCCGTAGTCGTAGCCGTAGTAGCACGTGCGGCCCCTGTCGATGTCGAGCTTCCGCCCGTGGTCGGGACGCGTCACGATCTCGCAGCCGCGCCGCCGCTCCTCCTTCAGGAGCTCGAGCATCAGCGCGGGCATGTCCGTGTTGCCGACGAGATGCGAGTCGCTTTCGCGGAACACGCCGGGCGCGGAATGGACCAAGTTGCGGAAGTGGCAGAAATGGATGCGGTCGTGGAACTCGCGGAAGATCTTCACGCAGTCGTTCTTCAGGTCTGCGCCGAGCGAGCCCGTGCAGAGCGTCACGCCCACGCGCTTCGACGGACACGCCCGCGCCATCGCGCGGATGTCGGCGGCGCATGAGAGGATGCGCGGAATCCCGAAGATGGGGAACGGCGGGTCGTCGGGATGGATCGCCATGTCGATCCCCTCGTTCTCCAGGACGGGCGTGATCTCGTTCAGGAACGCGTAGAGGTTCCGCTTGAGCGTGGCGCCGCCGATGCCGGCGTATTCCGCCAGCTCGCGGCGCAGTCCCGCGGGCGTCGCGTCGTCCGTCGTGCCGGGCAGGCCGAGGAGCAGCGCGTGCGTGATGCGCTTCCTGTCGGCGGCGGAAGCCCGCTTCCAGAGGCGCGCCGCACGGGCGCGCGTCTGGGCGTCGTAGTCGCGCTCCGCGCCGGGACGCTTCAGGACGTACAGCTCGAACGCGCAGACCTCGCCCGCGTCGTATCCCAGCACCTCCGAGCCGTCGGGCAGCTCGAGGTGCAGGTTGGTGCGCGCCCAGTCGTGCACCGGCATGAAGTTGTAGCACACCGTCCGCACGCCGCACTTCGCGAGGTTGCGGAGGTTCGTCTTGTAGTTTTCGACGTAGCGGCGGAAATCGCCCGTGCGCTTCTTGACGTCCTCGTGGACGGGCACGGACTCCACGACCGTCCAGGCCATGCCGTTGTCGCGGCACGCCTTGGCCGTCTCGCGGATGCGCCGGAGCGGCCACACCGCGCCGACGGCCTGCTCGTAGAGCGACGTCACGACGTCCGTCACGCCCACCTGGCGTATCTCCCGAAGCGAGATCGCGTCGCCCGGCCCGAACCATCTCCAGCCCGCCTTCATGCCGTCCGCCCCCTACACGCCGGAATAGCACATGAAGCCGCCGTCGACCGGCAGCGTCACGCCCGTGATGAACGCGGCGTCGTCCGAGAGGAGGAACCGCGCCGCGCCGTGGAGGTCGGAAGGCGAGCCGAACTTGCGCATCGGCGTCTTGGCGATCACCTTGTTGCCGCGCGCCGTGAGCGTCTTGCCGTCCTTTTCAAGGAGCAGGAAGCGGTTCTGGTTCGTGATGAAGAACCCGGGCGCGAGCGCGTTCACGCGGATGCCCATCGGCGCGAGGTGCGTGGCGAGGAACTTGGTGAAGTTCATCACGCCCGCCTTCGCCGCGCCGTAGGCCGCCACCTTCGTCATCGGCTGCCAGCACGCCATCGAGCAGAAGTTCAGCACCGCGCCGCCCTTCTTGAGCATCGCCTCGCAGAACACCTGGCAGGGGAGGAGCGTGCCGATGAAGTTCAGCCGGTTCACGAACTCGAAGCCCTCCTGGTCCAGGCCGAAGAACGAGTCCGCGAGCGGCGTCCCCTTCTCCATCTGCTCGGCGGGACACGTCCCCTTCGGGTGGTTGCCGCCCGCTCCGTTCACGAGCACGTCGATGCGACGCCACTTCTTGAGGACGGCCGCGCGCGCCGCGAGGAGCGACGCCTTGTCGAGCACGTTCGCCTCGATGGCGAGCGTCTCCTTGAGGCCCTTCTTCGCCAGTTTCGCGCAGAGCTCGCGCGCCACATCGCCGCGCAGGTCGAGCACGGCCACCTTCGCGCCGTGACGCAACAGGTCCTCCGTGAGGCTCGCGCACAGCACACCCGCCGCGCCCGTCACCACGCACACCTTGCCCTCGACGCCCTTTTCCTTTTTGAGTAGATTTGTTTTCATGGGCGGTATTATACCAAAACAGGCCCTGCGGCGGTGACAAAAATGCATCAAAATCATTTCGCTTGGGCGCATCTCCGTTTTTCACCGTTCCTCCTTTGTAATGGAAACAACCAAAACAACTTTCAAAAACAACTTAGTCCTACGGGCACACCTTGAACATTCTCACTTTCAGAATCGTTATAGCTTATGGATTGGCAAATGGGCGCGGGCGAGTTAGCCCGCGCGCATAAGGTAAGTTGTTTCAAACAAGTTGTTTCCAATCAACAGGAGATACTGCGGAGAATTACGGAGATGCGCCCATTTCGCTTGGGCGCATCTCCGTTTTTCACCATGCGTTTTGAGATTGGAAACAACCATGACAACTTTCAAGAACAACATTATCCTACGGGCGCACCTTGAACATTCAGAATTGTGGTAGTTTGAGGATCGGCAAATGGGCGCGGGCGAGTTAGCCCGCGCGCCAAAGGCAAGTTGTTTCAAACAAGTTGTTTCCAATCATCAGAAGGCTCGGCAGTGAATTTCGCAGATGCGCCCATTTCGCTTCCCATGTGCCGCACGGAGGGAAAAATGGTATAATCTCGCGCAGGAGACAAAAGATGGAGAAACTGATCGAAGCCCTGAAGCAAAGTCCCTGCACGGTCGCGATGACCGGCGCGGGCGTTTCGACCCTGTGCGGGATCCCCGACTTCCGCGGCCCGCAGGGGCTCTACAAGCAGCCGGACGCCGAACGCATCTTCGACATCGACTGGTTCGACCGCGACCCGTCCATCTACTACCGCGGCGCGCGCGAGCTCGTCTACGGCCTGCGGCAGTTCCAGCCCGGCCCCGTCCACCGCGCGCTGAAGCACCTCGAGGACCTCGGCAGGCTCGCCGGCATCGTCACGCAGAACATCGACATGCTCCACCAGAAGGCCGGCTCCTCCAACGTGTGGGAGGTCCACGGCTCGGGCGTGTACCACCACTGCCGGCGCTGCGGCGACGAGAAGACGTTCGAGGGAATCTGCGCGATGCTCGACGCCGGCGCCGAGGTGCCGCGCTGCGCATGCGGCGGCCCCTACAAGCCCGACATCACCTTCTTCGGCGAGATGCTCCCCGAAAAGGCCTTCGCCGCCGCGCAGGAGCTCGCCATCCGCGCGAAGGTGATGCTCGTCCTCGGCACGTCGCTCACCGTGTTCCCGGCCGCGGGGCTCCCCCGCCTCACGCTCCAGGCGGGCGGCAAGGTGTTCATCGTCAACGGACAGCCCACGCCGCTCGACGACTACGCGGTCGCCCGCTACGACGACCTCCAGACGTTCGCGGACGCCGTCCTCGCGATGTGACGGAATGTGGTATAATTTTGCCATGCACAGACTGCTTGTTCCAGAAGAGTTGATGTCCGGCGAGGCGATCGCCCTCCCCGACGACGCGGCGCGCCACCTGAAGGTGGTGCGTCCGCGCGCGGGCGAGGAGGTGGAGCTGTTCGACGGGCACGGACGCACGCGCCGCTGCAGATGGGACGGCCGGCGCCTCGTCGCCGACGGCCCCGCCACCACGTTCCCAGCCCCCCAGACGGAACTCGTCCTCTTCGCCTGCGTCACGAAGGGGAGCCGCTGGGACTGGACGATCGAAAAGGCCGTCGAACTGGGGGCCACACGCATCGTGCCCGTGATCTCCGACCGCTGCATCGTGCGCCTCCCCGCCGCCGAACGCGCCGCCAAGGCCGACCGCTGGCGGCGGATCGCCGCCGACGCGGCGCGCCAGAGCGACGCCGTGTGGCTGCCGGAGGTCCTCGCCGCCGTCGACTTCCCGGAGGCCCTTGACCTGGTGAAGTCGTGCGGTCGCGTCTTCGCGGGAGCGCTGTGCAAGCCGCCGCCGCCGCCGATCTGGAACGAGGTCGCGTCCGTCGCGGACCGCGCCGTTCCGTCGCTCGGCATCTTCGTGGGCCCGGAAGGCGATTTCACGCCCGAGGAGCTGCGCGCCCTGCTGGAAGTGGCCACGCCCGTCTCGTTCGGTCCCACGATCCTCCGCGCCGAGACGGCGGCGATCTTTGGATTGTCCGTCCTGGCGGCGGCACGCGGGCGCTGGACGTAAGGCCGTTTTTCAGGCGAGCGTGTCGGCGCACATGAGCGCGCACGCACGGTCCCATGTACCGCGCTGCAGCTGGCGGATGACCGTCGAATAGTGGAGGCGAGCCGCGTCGTTCTCGGGCGTCGACTCCGCAGGCAGCTCACCTTGGCGACGGCGCACGGCCTCCATCCAGAGCCGCCGCAGGAAGTCCTTGAGAATCTTCTCCGGCGACAGTTCGCTTGACGCCGACTTCTCTTCTGTCAAGAGGATGTGGTCGAGCCATACGCACATCTCCGGCGGCAGGTCGTTGCGCAGGGCCGTGATCGCGTCTGGCCCTTCCGCGCCCCCGGCGCGCCAGGCACCGACGAACGCGCGGGTGAACGGATGCACCAGCACGACATCCGGCACATATTCCGCAACAAGCGCCGCAAGCGCTTCCCGCGCCGCGTCGCGCTCGTGTTCCATCAGGAACTCGCACAGCGCCGTCTCCGTGGTCGGCGGCGGGTTGACCTTGGGCGAGGCGGCATCCTCCCCCGCAAGCGGCACGGCGGGCGTCGGTTCGGCGGGCGGCTCCTCGAAGGGCTCTTCGGAAACCACGGGGACGGGCGGCGGCGGCTTGTGCTTTACGGCGGCTGAGATCTTGAGGAAATCCTCCTGCAGGGCGGCGGGCGGCACGCCAAGAAGCGCCGCCGCCTCGTCGATGAGCGTGGCGCGCATCACCGCCGACGTGCATTTCGCGATGGTCTCCAGCACGGCCTTGCTCGTATCCGACACCGTGCGCAGGTTGAAGGGCTTCTCGTGTCCAGCCAGCAGCGTGCGCACTTGGAAGTTCGCGACGGAAACCGCCGCGTCGAGACACGCCTGAAACGCCTCGGGCCCTTTCGTGCGGAGAAGCGAATCGGGATCCTCACCCTCCGGCAGCGTCGCCACGCGCACGGGCACGCCCGCCGCCAAAAACTCCCCGCCCGTGCGGATCGCGGCCTTCTGTCCCGCACCGTCGCCGTCGAACACAAGCACCACGGAGTCGGCGCACTTCTTGAGGATGCGCACGTGCTCTTCCGTGAACGCAGTCCCCTGCGACGCGACCGCAACGGGAAATCCGCACGCATGGCAGCGGATCACGTCGATCTGCCCTTCGCACACGATCGCCTCGCGTCCCGGCGACTTGACGATGTTCGGCGCGGCGTGGGCGAGGGCGAAGAGGACGTTCGACTTCTTGAAGAGCACGGTCTCGGGCGAATTGACGTACTTCGCCTTCTTCTTGTCGTTCGTGAGGATGCGCCCCGAAAACGCGATGGCACGGTCCTGCCGATCGGTGATCGTAAACATGAGCCGCCCGCCGAAGCGGTTGAACCACGAGCCCCCCGCAGACTTCGGCGGCAGCAGCACGCCGGCGGCGACGAGGTCGTCGTCGGTGAAGTCGTACTTCTTCGCCCACGTGCGCATGGCCTCTGCGGAAAGCGGAGCGTATCCGATTTTGAACTGCGAGACGATCGCCTCCGGCAGTTCGCGGCTCGCGAGGTAGGCGCGCGCGGGCTCCGCCTCCTTCGCCTGGAGAAGACAGCGACGGTAGAAATCGGCGAGCTGGCTGTGGAGCGCCAGCAGGCGCTTGCGCCGTCCGGCCTCGGGATCCTCCTTTTCCTCCACCGTGATGCCGCACGCGCCGGCGAGCTTTTTCACGGCCTCGATGAACGTCATCCCCTCCTGCTTCTGCACGAACTTGATGCAGTCGCCGGACTCGCCGCAGCCGAAGCAGTGGTAGAATCCCTTGTCGGGCTGGATGTGGAAGGACGGCGTCTTTTCGTGGTGGAACGGACAGCACGCCACGTAGCCGCCGCTGGAGCGGCGCAGCTGGATGCCGTACGAGGAGATCAGGTCGGCAATGTCAGTCCGCGCCTTGATCTCCTCGATGGTGGATTCTGGAACCCCGAAGGCCATCACACGAGGCCGGCGAGCTCGACGGCCTTTCCGATGTAGGTGGCGGGCGTGAGCGCGAGGAGACGCGCCTTGTCGTCGGCCGGCAGGTCGAGCCCCTCGACGAACTCCTTCATGATCTCCGGCGTCACGCGGCGTCCGCGCGTAAGTTCCTTCAAACGCTCGTAGGGATGGTCCATGCCGACCTTGCGCATGACGGTCTGGATCGGCTCGGCGAGCACCTCCCAGTTGTGGTCAAGGTCCTCCGCGAGACGCGCCTCGTTGAGCTCGAGCTTGCCGAGGCCCTTGAGCGTGGACTTCGCCGCCACGAGCGCGTAGCCGAACGCGACGCCCATGTTGCGCAGCACCGTGGAGTCGGTGAGGTCGCGCTGCATGCGCGAGACGGGCAACTTGCGCGCGAGGAACCCGAACATGGCATTCGAGAGGCCGAGGTTGCCCTCGGAGTTCTCGAAGTCGATGGGGTTCACCTTGTGCGGCATCGTGGAGGATCCGATCTCGCCCTTCACGGTACGCTGCTTGAAGTAGCCGAACGAGACGTACGTCCACACGTCACGGTCGAAATCGAGGAGGACGGTGTTCCAGCGCTGGAGCGCGTCGAACAGCTCGGCCATGCCGTCGTGCGGCTCGATCTGGATCGTGAGGCGGTTCTGCCGGAGTCCGAAGCCCTCGATCACGCCGCGCGCGAGCGCCTCCCAGTCCACGTCGGGGTAGGCCGAGAGGTGGGCATTGAAGTTGCCCACCGCGCCGTTCATCTTCGCGGGCAGCACGATGCGGTCGATCTCCTCCTGCTGGCGACGCAGACGCGCCGCGACGACGGCGAGCTCCTTGCCGAGCGTGGTGGGCGAGGCGGGCTGGCCGTGCGTGTGCGCGAGCATGGGCACGGTAGCGAACGCGTGCGCCATCTCGGCGATCTTGTCCGTCACCTGGTCCTGCGCCGCACGCAGGGCCTTGAGCCCGTCGCGCAGCATGAGCGCGTGGGACATGTTGTTGATGTCCTCGCTCGTGCAGCCGAAGTGGACGAACTCCCCGCGCGCCGCGAGCGGCGTGCCGGCGATCTTCTCCTTGATGAAGTACTCGACGGCCTTCACGTCGTGGTTGGTCGTCTTCTCGATGTCCTTCACGCGCTGGGCGTCCGCCACGGTGAAGCCGTCCGCGATCTGCGCGAGCGCGGACGCCTCGTCCGCCGTGAGCGCCGGGCATTCCGGCAGGCCGGGATGCGCGCACAGCGCCGCGAGCCACGCGCACTCCACGGCGACGCGCCGCTTCACGAGGCCGTACTCGGAAAAAACCTCGCGCAGTTCTTCCACTTTCGATCCGTAGCGGCCGTCCAGGGGGGACACCGCGCACAGCATGTCAATCGTAGCCATTTCTCTTTTCTCCACAACGATTCCTTGAAGGAGCGGATAGTTTAGCAAAAATCCGGCCGCCGCGAAATCCAATTCAGCAGAACCGCAGCACGGAGGGCGCATCTGAGTTTTTCACCCATACGTAGTGGGATTTGGAAACAACCATGACAACTTTCAAGAACAACATTATCCTGCGGGCGTACCTTGAACATTCAGAAATGTGGTAGTTTGAGGATCGGCAAATGGGCACGGGCGAGTTAGCCCGTGCGCCAAAGGCAAGTTGTTTCAAATAGTTGTTTCCAAACATCAGAAGGCTCGGCAGTGAATTACGCAGATGCGCCCCAGCACGGACGGGGCGCGTCAGGGAAAACGCCGAGCCGTGCATACGGCTAAATGGCAAGGCCGCGAAAGGGTTACCGCACGATCAGCATGAAGCCGTACGGGGGAACCAGTTCCAGCCCGGCGTCTCTGACCCTGACCTCGTAACCGTGCGCGGCCGTCGCATCGTCGAGGACGAACGACACCGTGTCCGCCGGCTTCGTCGCCCACGTGACAATGTACGGGCTTTCAGACAATCGGATCTCCCTCTTTCGATTCCAGACGTTTCCTTTTACACGCGGAATCCCTTCGCTCCACGGGCATTGCCCCGCTTCCCCGCTACTATGGATTCCTCCGACTCCTCGTTTCGCTTTCGCTCTTCCGAGGTCTCCCAAGTTCCCGACAGAACTATCGCCACGCGTCCTCCGACTGTGTCCCGTCTGCTCTCCCCATCCCATGCCGGTTGGACGGTTTGCGAGGGCTTCACCCTTGGTGATGGCTGGCCAGCAGAAATGTACCGTAACGAGACTTTACCGCCGATTCACTTGCGTTAGGACTCACGGCTTCGTCAGACGAGACTCCCGCACGTCGGTCGCCCTTCGCACGGCTCGCCCTCCTACTCATATCACGACATGTTTATGAGATTAGCTCCTTTCAGCTAATAAGTCCTGCCAAGCTTATCTTGACGTACCACCAATCGTGGCTGACCCTCGCGCTCCCCCACCCATATGTCAAGAGCCCCTCCGCCTTCATTGCGCGCCTGTCATCTCCACCATCTGCGCGACGGGCGTGACGTAGAGATCCATGTGGCCGTCGGCGTTGTTCGCCGTGCACACCACGTACCTGCCATGCATCACGAAGTGCGGGTGCGGATCGGGGTGCAGCCTGCTCTGGTTGTCCCGCGGCATGAGTGGCGGACGCGCCGAGTAGAGCCACACGTGCCGGCCGGTCTCGCGGTTCCAGAACGCGACGCGCCAGCTGCATCCGCGCCACCACCTGCCCACCTCCTCGTCGCAGACGACGTACTTCTTGTCTGGCGAGACGTTGTTGTGCCTGGCGGCCCGGATTCCGCACCACCGCTCCTGCCTCCCCGTCGCGAGATCGTGGTGATAGACGTAGTCGCCTGGCCGCCCGCACCAGCTGATGCCCTTCCCGTCGTCGTCCCATATCTCGTGCGAGGCGAAGTTCCTGTCCTTCGCGGGAAGCATCTCCCGCCAGCCCTTCCTCATCAGCCACATCCGCGGATACCAGCCGGTCTTCTTCTGGTACTCCCGGCCGTCACTCTCCCAGCACGCCTCCCATGCGCACATCGCGAGCGTGTCGTCCGCCGGGTTGATCTGCCCGTGGTTGCAGCTGAACGGCGTCTCGCCCCATTTGTCGAACCCGCCCGTCGCCAGGTCGAGCATCCCCTGCACGAACCGCCTGCCGCCGTCGGCGCGGTGCGCGCCTATGTCTAGAAACGCCTTCTTCCTGTCGCGCGTGAGAGTGAGGTGCGTGTAGAGGTAGTCGATCGTGCCGAGTGACGCTATCTCCGCCGGTATGCCGCAGAGCTTAACCGCCTTTTCTGGGTGCGCCAGGTCGCAGCGGAAGAAGCCGCCGAGCTTGACGCTGCCATATACGATGTAGTTCTCCCTGCACTCCACAAAAGGGTCGCCGACGAACGGCGTGCCCGTGATTATGGCGGTCTTGTCCGGATTCTCCGCCTGCGCGACGGGCTTCACCGTGTCGTTGAGGAGGTCGGCGACCATGAGGATCTTCGGACTGCGCTTTGGCTTTTTCTCGTTGCCGACCGTGTAGTTGAAGAGGAGGAAGCGTCCGTCCTCGGTCATCGACTTCGTGATGAAGTAGAGCGACTGGCGGTTGTCGTCGGGCTCGCCGTAGACGAGCGCGAACGAGACGACGCCGCTTTCGGGATCGACGAGCGTCTCGAAGAGCTTCGAAGTCGCGGGCGTCTTGACGCCCTTCACCGCGCCCGCGCCGTCCGCAAGGAGCGTCGAGGCGATCCAGAGCATCGGCGCCTGGGCATGGGGGTCGCCGTTCACCTGGTGCCGCTTGAAGTAGTAGGCGAGGTCGTTGCGCTTGCTCGTGCCCTCGCACGTGCCCGCCACGTTGCCCCACTTGTCCATGCGCGCACAGAGCGCGTCGTACGCGTCCCGCGCGGCAGGGCCGTACTTCGCGCCGTCGAGCCAGCCGCGCCGCACGCCCACGAGGTACGCGTACGCGAACATTGCCGTGCAGGATGACTCGCCCCAGTTGCGCGGATCCTCCGGGCGGTCCACGAGCTGGCTCCAGAGTCCGTCCTTGCGCTGGTACTTGAGGAGCGTCTCCATCATCAGCTTGTAGCCGTCCATGATGCGCGCGCGGTGCGGGCTGTCCTCCGGCAGCTGGTCGAGGAGAAGCGCCATCCCCGCCGCCATCCAGCCGTCGCCGCGTCCCCACACGAACGGCACGTCCGGCGCGTGGTAGAAGAGCCCCTTCGCGGGGCCGTCCTTGAGCTGGAGCCTGTCGAGGTAGAAAATCATCTCCGCCGCCGCACGCTCGATGTACCGCCGGTCGCCCGTCGCGCGGTACGCCTGGCTCTGGAGCGCCGTGATCATGTACATGTCGTCGATCCACAGACGCGTCTGCACGGAAAGTCCCTTCGCATAGTATTCGCGCTGGACGTCCGGCGGCGCGCTCTCGCGCTCCTTGAAACTCGCCTCACATGGTTCGCACCACTGCGTATCCGCGTACATGAGCCCCATGTCGAGACACCGCTTGTCCTTGTTCAACATGTAGATTTCGCAGGGCAATGAGCCGAAGATCGCGTCGTCGACGTGGCGCGGGCGCGAACAGACCGTGTGCTTCGCGCCTCCGGGCAGGAAATCGTCGAAGAGGCGCACCAGCCTGTTCACGCGGTACTCGTCGCCCGTCAGGCGCGCGCACGCGATGGCGTTCATCCAGAGCGAAACGACGGAATACTGCACGATGCGGTTCCAGCCGTAGCCCTTGTTGCCGTGGTAGCCTGCTGGCTTGTAGTTCTCGGGGCGCGTCGTGAGGAACTGGTCCGTCACGCGCCGCGAAATCGTCGCGGGATCCGTTCCCGCCGGCAGCCCTTCAAACCATTTCGCGAGCGGACCCTCACCCCGTGCGGCCACGGACGCACACGCCAAGGCAAGGACAAGAGACTTTACACATCTCATTTTCAATTATCCTGTCATGTCCTCTTGTTAAAGAGGTAGTTGCAAAACCCCTCTTCCGCGCCGTCTGCGAGCCAGGCCGCGCGGCCTGAGGGAACTCGCAAAACCACATGAGAATCCGCCGGGGCCGCGCCCCGTGCGGAAATCGAGACGCACCGTCTCGCCGCCGAACGTCAGCTCCGCCACGTCGCCGCGCCACGGAATCCGCACGAACGGGCTTTTCACGCTCCAGTCGATCTTCTTCACGTAGGCCTCGCCGTCGATCGTGCTGCCGTCGGAGCCGTCAAGGACCATGTGGAAACGGTTGCCGTAGATGCCCGTGTAGTCAAGCGCGGACGGCGTGAGCGCGAACGCGGAAGCCTTGACCTTGGCGCGGAACTCCGCCTCGTCCTTGAAGTCGCAGGCGCGCGCGGTTTCCACGATCACCGGCGAGAACGCGTCCTCGCACACGAGGAAGCTGCCCTGCTTCTCGCACTTCATCTTCTCCTTCGGCCCGGCCTTCACGAGCCGCGCGCCGCCGCGCACGACGCGCACCGCGCTGTACGCGCCGCCACAGCGCGTGAAGTACCAGTCGCCGTCCCTCTGCACGCGGTCCACTCCGCCGGCGGCGGACAGCCAGACGCGCATCGCGCCGGTCTGCCCGGCGTGCCTGTTCCGCTGGGTGACCAGCGTGCCCTTGCGCTGCATCGACCACAGGCTGTTGAAGTTGATGTGCGGTTCGGTCGCGCCGATCGTGTGCATCCCGGCCGGCGCCGGAATCGGCAGGAGCTGCGCGTCCCTCGGCCCGTACACCACGCCGTGGAAGCGGTTCTGGGAACTGATCAGGCACCAGCTCCGCCCCGGCGCCTGCGGGTACATCTGCGTGCCCACGATGAAGTCGGGCGTCGCGTAGGTGTAGCGGTAGATGCGCCCCCATTCGGGATCGGGACGGTAGTGCGGATACCGGTCCGAGGGAAGCGTCCAGCCGAGCGGGCGCATCTCGACCTCGTACACGCCGCGCGCCGCCGCGTCCGCCGCGATCCTGCCGATGAGCGGATGCGGCCTGTAGGGGCTGTCCAGGCAGATGTAGTCCATCTCCGTCGGCTTGCGGTCGTACTGGGGATTCAGCCCGAAATACCAGTAGGCCCACGCGCCGGCCTCGGAAGCCGTGTCGCGCGCGTTGGTCGGATAGACGCGCGACATCCCGCCGCCGGCCGCGCCGTCGATCTGCTCCTGCGCCCACAGCGCCCAGAAAAGGTCGATGAAGTTGCGCGCGACCCTGCGCGTGTCTGGATTGTCGGACATGTCGTGGAGCGGATACACGTTTTTGACCGTGTGTATGCCGTACACCCGGCTCTGCGCCTCGATGAACATCGACCTCCCGGCGCGCTCGCGCATCCACGCCACGAAGAAACGCTCCCAGGCCGCGTAGTGCGCGTGCAGCGTGCCTCCGTCCTTGAGTCTGCGCGCGCCGAACGCGGGATCCGCCTTGAGCAGCAGGTGCATCAGCTGCCACAGCGCGGAATTGCGCTGGACGTGGTGGTTTTCGCTTTCGTACACGCGCCACGTCTTCGTGCCGTCGCATTCCGCGTCGGCGAGCCGCGACATGTCGTAGCAGTAGCCGAACGCCATCTCCCTGAACGCGGCCTCCGTTTCCGGCGCAAGCCTGCCTGCCGCCACGTCGCCCTTCGCCCCGTAATGCAGCACGATGCGGCAGAGGTCGCCGATGTTCCAGTAGAAGGAATCGCGGTCGTTGCGCACGTCCTTGTTCGCGATGTAGAAGCGGCAGTTCTCCAGCAGCTTTGCGTTGGCGAGACCGTAGAAGTTCGTCTCGGAGTTGTGGAACACCCTCGCCGCGAAGAGGATGATCTCGCGGGAATAGCCGCGCGCGACGCGCGGATGGCCGTGGAAGACCGGCGGGGAGACGGGCACGTTGCCGTACGGCTCTCCCCGGCGCGCGTTCCATGCCGCCTCGAAGCGCGCGTCGACGGACGCGGCCCCCTGCGCCGCCAGCGCGAATCCGGCGGCAAGAACGAGTAGACGGTTCATTTGCATCCCTGTCATGGCGCCCGCAGTCGCTACTTGACTATGATCATGAGGCCGGCGGTCTGGATGTCGATCTGCGCCGTGCGCGTGGTGTTGTCCGCGAACGTAAGCGTGACCGTCCACACGCCTCTTGCGTTGAACGTGAACGCCCTCGCGCCGTTGCCGCCGGGAAGGTCGTCCCACGTAGTCGCCTCAAGGCCGGAACCCTCCGGCGGCGTGAACGTGATCGTCGCCGCCTTCGAGAGGTCGCCAGCCCAGTCGTCGCCTGAGTAGGCAATAGGCGGAACTTCGCTCTTTTTCAGCTTGCGGTCGGGGCCGGTCTGCGCCGCATCGGCGATGAAGCCCGTTCCTGCGGAGGTCTCCGCAAGCGTCCCCCCGTCGTCGAAGACCGCCCAGGCAATGCCGATTCGTGCCTGTGCACCGTTTGAGTTCGTAAGAGACCAGATGCCGCCTGCGTTTATCGGGCCGCCCGCCCCCTGCGGCAAATCGACCGTGCCATCAGATGCAGGGCTTGACACGACCGCCGTTGCCACGCCGCTTGGCGAGGTCGCCGTCACCGTCTCGCTCGCAGCATACGTGGCGGGCATGAGCGACGACAGTTCCGCCGCCGACATCACCGCGTATGTCGCATCGGCACTAGACCATACTCTGAAAGTCGCAGCGCTTTCCGTCTCTGCAAGCAGCGTCCCGTCGTCCGCCGCCGCAGTCAACGCCGCCGCGACCGCCGCGAGAATTGTTCCAAACCGTGTTCTCATTTGTCTGCTCCTTTGCGGTTGGCCGTTCAATCGACAATCATGGAGACGCGAAAACCTATGTAGGCATTCCTCTTCGTAGAGACAACGCCAGCCCTGTACGACGCATGAAAGCCCACAACCGACGACAGATCGGCCCAATTCTGTCCACCACGGAAACGTCGGGATGTCCCCGACGTCCAGGCAGGCGTGAATGCGTCCGTCCGCGCCTTCATATCGCCGTCCACCAAGTCGTCCAGACACCATTCCCAAACATTGCCAGCCGTGTCGTACAGGCCCCATGCGTTTGGCAGACGCGAACCGACGGCCACCGTTTTGGAGCCGCTGTTATCCTTGCATACGATATAATCCGTGTTGACCGTGTCGCCCCAGTAGTAGATCGTCGTCGCACCTGCGCGTTCCGCAATCTCGAACATCACCTCCGTTGGCAGATCGAAGTTATACCGGTTGCCCGTGATGTAGTTAAGCCTTTGAAAGAACGTACCAGAATTGGACGCGACCGTAGGAATAGAAGAGGTGGGCGCAGTGGTGGAAAGGCGCAAGTCATCCCACGAGACCTGCTCCACAGGACGATGTGTCACCTCGTTCCCTGCGGCGGACTTCTTGTTGTTGCTGTAGGACGGGTTCGAGCCGTAGAGCTTCTGATACTGGTACTGCGTGACGGGGAACACGCCGATGTAGTAGTCTTTTGCCGTCGTCCACGTCGCCGTGTTGTTCGCGTTGTTGCCGGACGAGTAGTTCGCGCTGTCGCCCGTGGGGTACGGTCCGCCGGCGGGCACCTTGCGCAGGACGAGTTTGTCTGTCTTGTGTGTCGCCGTGTTGTAGCGCTCGTTCGATGCTTCCTGCGTGGCGAGCAATCCTTCCCACGTGATGTTGCCGGAAGTCTTCGTGAGGTCGACAATCATGTAGTCGTCGCCGCTGGGATTATCGGCGGAAAGGAGTTTCGCAGTCATCGTGCAGGAATCCGACTTCACGCCGATAGGCAGCGTCCACGTGACGGTGTGCGTACCGTCGGACGCACTTGCGCCCACGTCGTGTACGCCGTCGATCAGGTATTCCGTCCCCGCGATATTCGCAGTGAACTCGATGCGGGCGAACACCCCTGCGGCAACGTCCTGTCCTCCGCTGACGGTGTACGTGATGTCCACCTTGTTGTTCCACGGCCAGCGCTGTACAACGCTGTCGATGGTAATGCTTGCGGCGTTCGCCGCAATTGCGCTTGCCGCGACTGCGGCGAAGGTAATCATTTTGTTCATGTTCATTGTTTGTTTTCCTTTCTGGTTTGTAAAATTGTGAAAACAAAATCACTACGCCGCCTCCGGCGCGGGGGCGGTTCCGCCAAGAATGCAAAAACGCCACGGCGCGGCGACCTGAAAGGCCGCGCGCGCCGCGTGTATGCATCAAAACTATCAGACAGGGTTAGACTATAATTGCCCCCCCCTGCAAAATTAGGCGGTTTTGCGCAGTTATGGCCAGTGCGTCCCTCATGCCATTTCCGCCTGGAGTTTCTTTACCTGCGCAAGCGAAAGACCGGAAAATCTTGCGATGTCCTTTACCGCGAGCATCCCGCTCTTGATCATCCGCTTGGCTGTCGCTATCATGGTCTCGCGCTTGCCTTCGGCTTTAATTTTTTCCATTGCTTTGCACATGATACGCCTCCCTTCTTCTGAATTCTTGAATTGACTGACTCGTTTCTTGAGAACGTCGAAATGCATTTCCGCCGCGTCGCGACAACGCAAATCATGCATCAATTTGCCTATCTCTGTTTCGCTTCGCGTCGCGCCATTCACGTAGACGATGTGCGTTCCATCGCGAAGTTCTAGACCATCATCTTTATCCATGCGATTAAACACGTATACATCCCTGCCACGTTTCATCACGTCGTTCTCGGTGATGAAGATGACATACGTGTCGCGCAGTTTGCCGAAGTCCTCGCCGGAATCAAGTGCGTTCGCGTCCATCAGCGCGGAGTTGTATCGCGCGCGCTTCGGCTCCGCGCCGTCTTTCGCACGCTGGATCTCGATGTCGTATTCCCTGTCCCTGGAATCCCGCGCGAACACGTCAAACCTGACACCGCGTCCCTGGAGGTTTTTGATAGGGTACTCGGTCTGCGACTTGACAACCTTCAAATCCTTCTTGCCGATGATGATCTGCAAAATCAGCTCGATGCACTCCGGCGCGTTCTCAAGGCACTTAGACATGAAGGTGTCGTCCATGAGCCGGAAGCCATCGATCAAGGCGAGGTACTCCGCCTTCATCGCGGACGCAGAACGCCGCGCCACCGCCTTTCGGGCGGCGGTATTCTGCGCTTTACGCGCTTCACTCTGCATACGGTTCGTCATGTTGTTTCATTCCTGTTTTCGCTCAAAACGGCAATGCCCCAAAGCGAAAGCGGTTCTATTATATCACAGATTCGCACTCCTCGGCGGAAGAAAACCGCAAAAACTTTCATTAAAGTGAATTGGAGATTCCCCAAATTTTTCCTGCCGACAAGGTCTTCCCACGCTAAACGAGAGGGCCATGAGACATAAGCGAAAAGAAAGCACTTTCGGTGCGGAGCGTTGCCGCCCCCTGACGCATGCGATCCGCGTCTCCGTGCGGTTGGCATCCTCGCTCCATGCCTTTTCCCGATCCCTTGCACGACACTTTTCCTCCCACTACCTGTGCTCGGTCCCGATTTGCCGCCATTACTACATGGATTTGCCGCCAAATTACAGACATTTGCCGCCAAATCTATGTCAATTTGGCGGAAAATTGCCCCCGTTCCCGCACGGCACTCACACCGTTCCCGCACGATGTCTCCGCCGTACCCGCACGACATCTTCGCCGTACCCGCACGACGCCCCTGCGCTTATCCCGCAGACGGAACAACCTTTCCTTCCTTGCCGAAGACAGGCAACGACTCGCGTCTCCCGTCCCTGTAGCCGGATTTTCACTTGCGGGGAAATGGGGATCGCCACTTCACACATTATTTGCAGGGGCATGACGATTTCCATGCCCGAAGAATTCTTATGGGGACAGTCCCCACACGTTTATGCTCGCCGCCACTGCGGCGACGCAGCCAGCCAACTTCTTGAACTGCATAGGCAGCTTCTTTTTTTCCTTGTCAATCTGATGAGCGCACTTTTTCAGGTCTTTCACTTCGCGGGCCGGCAGAGCGGGATGAAGAAGAGGTCGAGGCTCGTGCCCTTCTTCGGGTCGTTCTCGTAGCGGAACAGGCGCCAGAAGAACGAGGTCTTGCGGTAGCCGTCCTTCTTCTCGTCGCGCGTGATGAACGGGAACATGTCGGTCGTCGCATCGCCGTTGAGCTCCTCGCGGTGATAGAGCCGCCAGAAGAGCGCGCGCTTCGAGTAGTCGTGGCCCTTGAACTTCTCGTCGCGCGCAGACCACACGAGCCCGAACAGCGAGAGCGCCTCCTCCACTTCGCCGTCGAATACCTTCTCCTTCGTGTCGTAGTCGAAGTTCACCACGCGTTCCCGCTCGCCGCCGTAGAGCAGACGGTTGCCGAACTCGATCTTCTCGTTGAACGAGACCGTCCGGTTCTTTCCCTCGCGCCACAGCTTGCCGGCCGCGTTTTTGATGGATTCCAGACGCCACTTCCCGTAGCGCTTGGCGTTGTCTCCGCCGTCCATGTAGATGGTATGTTTCTGCCCCGCCGTCTCGAAGTTAAACTGGAGCGCCTCGCTGGCGCTACGGCCATCCACCCGGAACACATCGTTCGTGACGAACCCCTTCTTGCTCCAATCCCGTTCCTTGCGCACCTTCCCGACAATGGAACTGTCCAGTTTTTCGGCGTTCATCATGTTTTCAAGCTGCGGCAGGTCCTTGTCCGCGTTCCAGGAGACGAACGGGCCAAACCAGAATCCGGACGTGCTGCCTGTCGTGGTGCCGATGAACGGCGTCAACCACCAGTGATCGACGCTGTCGCCGGATGTCTTGCGCCCCGCCAGCAACGTCATGAAATCGCCGTCGCCGTCGCGGTAGTACAACGGGAACATCCACTCCGACCGGATGGTCCCGTTCGTCTCCGCGTTACGTCCGAAGAGACCCAGGAGCACGCGCGTCTCTTCAGGGGACATGACCCAGTGGTCGTGCTTGGAAGTCTCAGTCCTGTACCACGAAAGAAGCGGCGGGATGCAGGTCGTCTCGGTTTGGGCATTTCGATCCTTGTACTGGCAGTACGGCAACGAGTAGAAACCGTCCTGATCCTTGAACCACAGCGGGAACAGTCCGCTCTTCTTTTCACTGTATCCGCCGAGCGGTGAATAGAAGTACGACTTGCCGTGGTCATCCGTGCCACCACCTGTGAGGAGCGGCGGGATCATCCAGGATTCCGTTTCACCCGTTTTGTAGTTGAACGACTGCCACCAGATTGGCGTGACGAAATCAAGGTTATCCCAGTAGGCAAGCGGAAGAATCCATTTGCTTTCCCCGTTCCGTCCGAAGAGGGGCGTCACGAACAGGTCTTTACTGGTTTCGTACCAGAGCGGGAAGCACCACGAGCTGCGGAAGCCATTCGGGCCATTCCATTCGGCGCCTGCAAGGCCTGCCAGGATTTTGAGGTTTTCGCCGTTCTTGTCACGGCTGCCGCCCGTGAGGAGAGGCGGCACGAACCACCAGTCTCTCTCGCCCGCCGCGTTCCAGTGTCCGCACCAGAACCACGACGCAAACAGGCTGGGACTCTTGTACCAGATGGGAAACGTCCAGTGCGATTCCTTCGTCTGCCCGTAGATGGGCGTGACGAACGTCCCCTCGTTGTTGCCGTAGTAGAGCGGAACCAGCCACGACTCCGAGAACGATTCGCTTCCGGCACGTCCGGCGAGACCGAGCAGGTAGCGGTTGTCGTAAGCGCCCTTGACATCGGCGCCCCACGAGAGAAGCGGCGGCGCGCACCACCAGGAGTTCGTGCCCTTCCCGCCATCCGTGCCGCTTCCGCCGCACCAGAGCGGAGAGAGGAAATCTCCGCTGATGGAGGCATACAGCGGGATCAGCCAGCTGTCGCCGTGTTTGTTCAGACCAAAGAACGGAGTCACATAAGTCATTTCGTCGTCGTGGTAATAGATCGGCACGAGCCAATTCTCGCCGTTCTTCTTCGTACCGAAGAACGGCGTCACGAGCGTGACTTCGTCATCGTGGTAGTAGAGCGGCAGGAGCCAGTTGTCGCCGTTCTTCTTCGTACCGAAGAGCGGCGTCACGAGCGTGACTTCGTCGTCATGGTAGTAGATCGGCATGAGCCAGTCCCGTTCCTTGCTGTGGCTGAAGACCGGGAAGAGGGTGAAGGCGCTTCCGTCGATATCCCACCACGCAAGCGGAAAGAGCGTCAGGTAGTCGCCTTCCTCCCAAAAGAGCAGCGGAAAGAGCGAGTGAAAATCACGGTGGTTCCACACGATGGGGAAGACGTGAAAGTCATGCTCGCCCCAGAACACGGGGAAGACGCGCCCTTCGTGGCTCGCGGTGTCGTATTGTCCGATTGGCCAGAGGAAATTATGTTCCGAGCCGTAGTGCGAGTAGAAGGGACGAAACGCGAAATGATCATCCGAAAAGGAGAACATCGGCCAGAGCACGGAGCCCACCGGCTCGCGCCAGTAGGCGATTGGCCAGAGGTTCACGCGATCCTCGGGCTTGCCCGTATAGGTGACGTCGTGTCCTTCGTAGAACGGCGTCGACTTCATCTGGTCCGTCTTGCAACCGGCAAGCAGCATCGCGCCGGCCGCCAGACCCATCATCAGGGCGCACCGCGCCCCACTTCTCTTTTCATTCGCGCTCATCATGACAACTTCCTTTCTTTTTTATGAGAGATCTTCGCCTTCAGCGTTTCAACCACTTTCTCGTCGACCGCCTGCCGACCGATTTCGACCAGACGTCTGGCATTCCGGAAGTCGAGCGCCACGACATGCTCAACTGCAGGACAGATCAGCACGTCGGGTCCGTTGACCGCGAACTCGCGGCGCGTCAACTCGTAGTTCAGGATGCCGAAGGATTGCAGCAGCACGTCCTTGATGTGCAGCTTCTTGAACGGCTTGGCTTCCGCCGGATCAGCAAGGGGATTCACATCGACGGCAATGACCACATCCGCCCCCAGCGCGCGGCATACCGACACCGGCACCGGATTGACGAGACCCCCGTCGATGAGCACGCGCCCATCCCGCTCGACAGGACTGAACACGCCGGGAATCGCCATCGACGCGCGCACGGCCGAGATCAAATCCCCCTCCTGCATCACCACGGCCTCGCCCGTATTGAGATCCGTGGCCACCGCCGCAAACGGGATCGGCAAGTCGGAAAACCTCTCCGTCGCAATGATCTGCCGCAGCTTCTTCTCAACTTTCCGCCCGGCAATCAACGCTTTCATGGTGGGCAGGTCTAAGACCAACTCCGGCAGCTTCTTCCAGCTCGACATCTTGCACCACGTAATCGCCTCGTCCACGCGACCGGCGGCGATGGTCGCCCCCGCAATCGCGCCAATCGAGGTGCCCGCGATGCAGTGAATCGGGATTTCCAACTCCTGCAACCGCTGCCACACGCCGAGATGCGTGATTCCCCGCGCACCTCCGCTCCCCAATGCCAATCCGATTTTCATTCTTTTCCTCCTTCTTCTACTTCGGGGTGGCGGGCCTCTGTGCCCGCCTCCTCAAACACCGCCTTAAACTTCAAATAAAGGAACGCGCCCACGATCAGCAACGCGCCCACCGCCGCAAACACGCCCACGCGCCCGGGCGTGGACAGCGACGCCGTATCTACAAACAGCAGCTTCCCCACCGACAGCGCGAGCACGCCCAACCCCACGAGACGCGCCACCCTGACCCTACGCACAATGCCACTAGCAAGCAACGCCGACGCCACAACCGCCCACACGATCGTCACGAACCCGCCGCGCAGCACGGGCAGAAACTCGCGTCCGAAGAAATGGCTTTCAGCCGTCAGGATCACGAACGACATCGCCGCCGCCGTTCGATACGACAAACCGCGCAGCCAACCAACCCAAAACGCCCGCTCGCCCAGACGCCATCCGGCGAACGCCACCAAAGCCGGCACCGGCCACAGGTACTGCATGCGGTCGACCAGGTCGTACGCATATCCGCCGCCGACATTCTCCGCATTGATGGCAAAGTAAAAGAATCCCGCGAACGACATCACGACCGTCGCAAGGAATGCGGCCACCTGAAGCGTGCGGTCCTCGCTCCGTGCGCCAAGCTCGACAAGAAGCGCGGCGAAAAGGCAGAAGAGAAGCATGCTCGTCGCATTGTTCAAGCGCCACCAGTCAAAGCATGCCGTACCGAGCGCGAACGCCGCGCACACGCACGCGAACACGACGAACACCGGCGTGCCGCCCCACGCGCGGCGGCGGCTCAGAGCCGCCAGTACGGCGAACGCCACCGCCCATCCAAGATGGTGCAGCGCCCACGCGCCATGCCATGCGAAGTGGTTCTCGGCGATAGTACCCAACTTGCAGAGACAGAACACCCCAGCGATCGCGGCGGCGACCCAATAGCAGGGACGTACGTTCGCATTGCCTTCACGCACCGACGCCCGCACCGTGAGCGCAAGGAACAAAGCGTACTCAAGCGCATAGAACAGATACGCGACGGCCACATTGCACTGGCAGCATGAACCGCACTTCACCTGGGAGAAAAGCGCGGCAACGACAATCCCCGCAAATCCGTAGAGCGTCCACCCGCGCAAACACGCCACCGCGCATGTGCCAACGGACAGGAGGAACAGGTAAACGTGGAGCTGCACGTCGTGGTCCGTGAAGCTGCAGATCGTCGGAACGAGGAACCCGCCCACGAGCGCAAGCCCCGCAATCATCAGCGACATGAGCCGAACCGAAAGCGCTCCCGCCGTGATCGTGGCGACGAAAAGCCCCGCAAAAGCGACATGCCCCGACGCAATCACCGACGGCTTGAAGTAGCGATGCCCCAACCCAAACGACAGATACAGCGCCACCAGCCCCACCGCCGCGCATACCTCGCCGAGAATCGCATAGCGTTCGCTTTTCAGCTTCAGCCACGTGCCGAACACCGTTCCGATCACGCCCCACGCCATCATGCCGTAGACACGCTGGACCGGTCCGATCCATCCCTTGTCGATGGCCAGCACGAGGAAGTAGGCAATCGCCCCCACGAGCAGCACCGCGCCCACGCGCGTGAGCCAGCGCGTCGCGACGGCGAATTCCCGTGTTGTCCCCTTCGGCGCGAAGTCCCCGCGCACGCAGAACCAGTCCTCGAACTTCGCCCAGAAGATGTCGAAAGCACTCATTTCCGGTTCTACCGACTCAAGCGTGGCCTCTGGCAGAGGTTCTGGCTCTGGTAGAGGTTCTGGTATTGGTTCAGTCATCGGAGCAGGCACAGGCTCTGGTTCCTGTTGTACCTGTTCTTTTGGCGTTATCACCGCTGGCACATGTGGCGGCACCAACGGCTTGGCCACAGGCTCGGACGTGCTCTCGACGTTCGGCGCCGCCTCGACTTTGGCCTTGTCCTTCGTCTTTGCACGCGAATCGATCAGGATTCCCAACAGCATCTTGAGTTCCCGTATTTCCGCTGCGAGGCCAGAGACCTTTGCAAGTGTCACAAACGGCAACGCAATGAAAATGATAACCAATGCAATTCCAATAATCGCTCCCATCACTTTACTCCTTTCATTCTTTTACTTCACCTTTTCCTTCGAGGGCGTTGCGCCCGCCGCACCTCGTGCGAACTCCTCAATCTCCTTGAGATACCGTTCCGCGCCCATCACGAACACGAGATCGTTATGGTTCGCGTCCTCGACTGAAATGAAGCGCTTGGGCTCGTTCGCGAGCTCGAAGAGCTCCTTACCGTGTCGGTACGGGATAACCGAATCCTTCGTGCCGTGGATGATCAGCACGGGACACTTCACGTCCTTGATCATCTTGAGGTTCGGGAATGGATCGATCGGCAGAATGCGTATTCGCGTCACCACACGCGGCGCGGAAAGAAACGGCGCCTCCAAGACGAGTTTGCCCACCGGCTTCGTGGCGGCAAGCTCGGTCGCGGGACCACTGCCAATGGAAAAGCCATCGACGATGATGTCCTCGGGCTTGAAGCCGCGTTTTTCGATGAGCCAGTCATAGAGACGATGAACGTTCCGATAGCAGCCATCCTCGTCCGGCGAGCCGTCCGACAGCCCGTAGCTGGGATAGTCGACGCACGCGACCGTGAAGCCGCGCCGTGCGAGATACCGGAGCGCGAACAGCGAATTCGCGGCGTCTTCCGCGTTGCCGTGGCATCGCAGAATCGCCTTCTTGCCGCGCTCGGGTCCCAGCACGATCGCGGCGATCTTCACGCCGTTCGTCCCGATGTCCACGTACCCTTCAGTCGATTCGCCATATCCGCCCCTGCAGAATTCGGGGTGGAACATGAGCGAATTGATGCATCCCGTGCCGGTCAGCAGCGCAACGCCTACGACACAGGCCAGAATCCTCACGGATGATTTCACAACTGTTTTCAACATGGTTTTCCTCCTTTGGTTTATGCGTCTACCTACTCCAGCCACAGCTCGTTTTCTGCACAGACAAACAACGTCTGGGCCAGACTCCCGATGCCGTGGTGGAAAAACAGCTTTCCATAATGCGCGCCAACAACGCGCCCGTTTTCGGCAAAACGCGTCCGAAGCCGTAGGCAATAATAGGTCGATCTGTCAAATCCCTTTGTTCCCGTCGAACCGTCGCCATCCCAGTACCAGCAATAGACGGCAGGTTCCGGTTTGTCGTCAAAATGCACCGTGGCGGGGATTTGATACGCACCCGGCATGCCATCATACCAATTACACGTGTCGCGAAGGAAACCATTACCCTTCCCAACGGCTTCAATGCGAATGGTCTGCCGGTATGCCGCCTGAGGCTTTTTATCATCTTTGCATTCAAACGCCTTTGTCAACTTCAGATCGGGCGTTTTTCCCTTTCCGTATGGCGGCAGCCAATCGCCCTTCTCGCAGTCAAAGAACAGCTCAGCCGACTGCCATCGTAAGGAATCGGGAATTTCAATTACCGCCTTGACTTTCTCAACTGGCCGGATTTTCCTCTTCATGATGAAATCCAGAACTATTCTTCCGTCTTCGCCTGGTTGTTTCTCGTAGACGGAATGCCACGGACCGTCATATTCACGGTAATCATAGCATCCGTCCGCTGAAATCGTCACGAACTTCAACGCGACATGGTTCAACTTTGGAATGAAGATTTCGCCTTTTTCATCTGTCGTCTCACGTATGACGTCCTCAATATGGCTGCGCGTGCTCATGTTTGCGAAGAAACTCGCTCCAGAAACAGGCTTGCCCTCCGCATCGCGCACACGCAGGACAAAGCCATGGCGTGGTTGCGCCAGGTCGTATGGCAGGCAGCAAAGATCGACCACAGGCGATACGACCAATTCATCCACGGCAGCGACGGCGATTCCGGCTGGTACCGTTGCAAGTCCAACCGGCGGGATAATCACTCCGACATAAATCAACCCGAGCGACAATTCACCCGGTCCTTCCCGCGTCGCCTGGAAAATCTCCCCAGACCGTTCGGAGAACAGGCTGGCAAATGTCATCAATGGCAACATCATCGTAATCACTATCATCAGGCGTTTCATTTTCATTCCTCCTCAACTCTTTGCGGCGTATGTCCTTCGCCCTTCTTCTCGGCATTGCGGGGTTTCGCGCCACTATGCTCCTGCCAAATTGGTCTCATAAATACTGAAAACTCCGCGCCGTTCTTTTCATCAGACTTGTAACAGAGTATTCTCAGCCATGATTCGTCAGGGATACCCCATTGAATGCGGTCAAAGCCTTCAACGCCACCCACTTTGCGTTCATAGTTGACAATCAAGAAATCCAGTCGGTCGCTCGTTCCATCTGCAAGCTTTTTGCGCGTAGTCCTGTCGTAATCCGACCATTTCTTTCTTTGGCGGGCCAGCGGTATGTAACACTGCTTGTGCTCGTGCGTTATGCGGTGGGTACCTCTGACGTTATGTCGACTATACGCAACGGATTCCTCCTCTCCCAACAGCAGAAACAATTTCTTTTTACGCTCGGAATGCCACCAATTGTCAGCGCCATCCGGCAGCCGGTCCTCGTCAAGCAATGCGAGCCGGTTGTCGTACTCCAAATCATTCTTGCGGTACCAGACGGGGAAGAGCCATTCGCCCTCGGACGTGCCAGACTTCACGCCCATGAGCGGCGTGATGCATAAGTTGGTAACGGAATTGTGAACCTCACGACCCGTCATAAGTATCTTAAACGTTCCACTGTCGCTCCACGAAAAAAGCGGCGACGCAAATTCCTTGCCCGGCTCCATGTACGTAAGCAGCGTCGGTATGAGAACATGCTCCACTCCGTTTGTGGTCGAATCCCATGTTCCCAGCAGACCATACGGCCCCAGAATACTGGTCTTTCTTTCACCTTTGGAATACCTCAGAAACACCGGGAAAGCGAATACGTCTATTTCCCCGTAGTGACTCTCCATCAGCGCGCACCCGCCCGCCATGGACGCTACAAGCATTATGGCAAACGCTTTTTTCATTGATTGTACCACTCATTCAGTTTTGCGTTGAACTCGAGGCGCGTGCCCTGCGCCCATTCTTTCACGCGGTCGGTGAGATCTTCGACGTGCATCGTCACGCGGCGGCGCGGGACGAATGGCGACCAGAAGAACCAGAGCAGGACGCTTTTGATGAACGTCGGCACGAACGCGGGCGAGGTGGTGCGGCCGGCGCGGCTCCAGATGCTGCCCCAGAGTCCGCGCGTGCGCACGCCAATGATGCGGGCGCGGTGACCCGCCTCTCCAAGATCTTTGCAGATGTTGTAGGCGAGTTGGCGGGTACCGATATCTTCATGCTCCGGCTCGGTCTGGATGTGACCCGAAGGATAGAAGATCACGTTGCCGCCATCTTCAAGCGTCGACTTCACGATGTCGCCGAGTCCGCGCGCAATCGAGGCGCACTTCGCCGTGCGGTGCTTGCGCAAGTCGGGCACCGGCACCGCGCCAAGCGTGCGCAGCACGGCCGGCGCCACAATGCCCGTGTGGAAAAACGACTCGTCGCTCAGCGGCTTGAGTGGCGTTTTCCAAAACATCAAGCTCACCAGCATCGGATCCACCATCGCCGGATGGTTGGGCAGAACGAGGTAGGCCGCTGTGGGGCAAGGTGCTTCCTGACGCGAGACGGGAGACTTGAGACGTGTGCGCTCCTCGCGTCTCGCGTCCAACGTCTCACGTCCCATCGCCTCTTCCAAGCCCTCGACCTCCACCTTATACCGCCGCGCGAATATCCACCGGCCCGTGCAAAGTAGCACCGACCGATAGCTGAATACGAAAAGAAACGGCACCACCAGCATCACCACCGCAAACAGCAGCAGGAACGCCTTCGGACCAAACGCCCAGCTCACGAGCGCATAGCACCCGCTCGCCGCGAGCATGAACAGAAACGACACCTGGTTGAAATACGCGAGCATCGTGTTGAGCTTCGGCCCCTTCACGACCTTCTGAATCTCGGCGTCGAGCGGCAGTTTAAAGAAACCAAGGTCAAAGGCGAGCAGCCCCAACACAATTCCAAACGCCACCGGCGGCATCGGCACGAAGTAGAGCACCAGAAGCAGCGCGGCCGCGATCCAGCCCGTGAGGAGCGTCGCGCCCAAAAGGAACCGCCTCTTATCCACGAATCCCGCAATGATCTGTCCCGCGACAATGCCCACCGCCGCCGCGCAGAGGAGCGCCCCCGTTTCGGTCGCGCTGAGGTTCAATCCGTTTTCCGCCTTCCCATATACCAGCAGCCCCATTTGCAGCATTGCCGCACCCCACCAGAAAACCGACAGCGTGAGAATCACTGCATTTAAGCCGTCGTAGCGTCCCGCCATGCGATAGGCGCGGCGGATGTAGCGAATTGGATTGATCGCGTGGAGCGCGCGGTTCAGTTCTTCCTTGGCACGGATCGTGTAGCTCGCCGTGAGGCCGAGCGCGGCAAATGCGACAAGGCACGCATACTGCGCCGCCGGGCCAAGGCGGTCCGACGCCACGCTTGCCACCACGGTGCCCGTCAGCACGCCGAGAAACGACACGCCTTCCATTCCGCCCATGCCGGTCGAGATGCGTCCTTCGCCGCCGATGTCGCGGATGAGCGCGTACTTGGCCGGCGAGTAGAGCGAGCTTTGCAGCCCCATCAGGAGCACGGCGCCGATCACGAGCCATGGCGACGTGAGCGCGAAGCCCGCGACCGCCACGGCCATAATCGGCAGCTCCGCCCACTTCGCGACGCGCACGATCCGCCGCTTCGCCCATACCGCCGTCAGGCGGTCCGCGAGCGGCGAGCAGAGGATATAGGGCAGCACGAGCGCGCCGGCCGTCACGCCCATCGCGATCGACTTCATGCGCGCGTCGGCAATCCAGCCGATCACCGTGAAGCTCGCCAGCGTCTTCAGGAAGTTGTCGTTCAGCGTGCCGAAGAAGTTCGTCACGTAGAGCGGCAGAAACGAGTGGCCGTTCCCGTTTTCACAAGTATCTCGACTGGTTGTCTGTTCTGTTTTTTTCATCGTCGCACTCCCTTTTATGGTAAGCACGCGATTACTTTATCATAAACGACGGTCGGTTGTCAATGGCATTCTGAAAATTTCTGAAAAAAACTCCCGCGGGCAACCAATCAGTTGGCAGTCTGAAAGAGAGTCCGTGTAATGCCACCTGTCGCTACACGTCGCTCTTGCGGCGGTTGCAGTCCGCACATAGCATCTGACAGTTCTCCGCGACTGTCTTGCCGCCCTTCGCCCACGGCGTGATGTGGTCGGCCTGCATTTCCTCGATGGCGAACTTCTTGCCGCATTTCACGCAGGTGCCGCCCTGACGCTCGTAGGCGGTGCGTGCCATCTTGTCTGAGAAACGGCGTATGCTCAAATACCTTTCGTCTCCGGAAAGGAGATACTCGTATATGCCGCGCTGGTTCGTAATGTCGCCCACATCTTCGTCATCGCGAAGGAGCTGCGCGATCCGCTTCTCCAGCGCGGCGCCGTCGCGCTCCACTTTGCCGTACTTGTTGAAGTAGATGCCCCACGGCAACCCCTTCATCAACTTGCCGCGCAGAACCGGAAACGTCTTCTTCACCCAGTCCATGACGGACTCGAAATAGCCCCACAGGTCGGTGCAGTCGTCGTCGTGCTGATGCGCGGACATGTAGTCGAGAATGTCCCCGCCGTCGCGGTCCGCAATCCACGCAAGCGCCGTCTCCAGGAAATCCTGACGTATGGCCGATCCGTTCAGCAGCTTGTCGCCGATCGCCGCCGCCGCGCATCCCGTCTTGCTGAACCGCCTCTTCGCCTCGTACAGCCACTTGCCGGTGTACTGCGCATTGCGGCGCTCCTGCGCGTTGAGCTGTTCGCCCGCCGTGTTTACCACCTCGAACCACTTCAGCTTCTCGCGCTCCTCGCCCTCGCAGATGTAGATCGTGAGCTCGTAGTTCAGGATGTCTTCCTGCTCTTCCTTCGTCAAGTTCTCGAACTTGTGGTGGTCGATGCTGAACTCGTTGTTCACGTACTGGCAGATGGACAGCGTACGCTGCTGCCCGTCGAGCATCTCGAACCCGCCCTCGCCGTTCCGCACCCAGTACATGACGTTCAGCGGAAAACCCTGCCGCACCGTCTCGATCACCGCGTCGCGCTGCGCGGGCTTGTACACGAACTCGCGCTGGAACGCTGGACGAATGTTCAGCCTGCCGCCATATCCGCGAACGCCCTGCTCCGCCGAATCCACATACCCGTCGAACACCTCCCGCACGGGAATCTTGTGTTCCTCGATCTTCATCTTGCTGTTCATTTCGATTGTCCTTTCTGCTGGTAGGTTGTTTTAGCCACAAAGAACACAAAGGGCACAAAGACTTTCAGCCCCCTTTGTGTTCTTTGTGTCCTTTGTGGCTGAAATCATTTCACGCCCTCCTTCTGCCTGCGGCGGATAATGATGCGGAAATAGGTCGGCTTCCCATTGATTGCCAAGTCCTGATCATCGTCACCTTTTCTAAATCTGATAATCTCAAACTGGTCTGGGTTGTACTGGCTCATAAAGGTAATCGGCACACCCATACATCCACTCCGATAGACAATCTCGCCATCGTGGTACCCATACTCCTTCTTTAGAATCTGCATCAGCGCCTCCTTCTTATCACGAGGCGAGCATATAAATTGGGGGCCCCCATTAGCCAAGGCTAACTTGAATCGCTTCCCGTCGCTTGTGAAATCCTTGTCAATTCCCAGCAGCTCAAACTGTTTCGGATTATATTTCGCCATGAAAGTAATAGGTACGCCGATCGCCTCAAAATAGTCGCACGGGATGTCTGCCGTCTTGCTTACCTCTATCGCATCGTAATTATCGTACTTCGGGTATTCCTCGGGCGAATAATGGCGGAAGAGCGTCATTTCCTCATGGCGCTTCTCGATGTCGAGGTTCGTGAACCAGCAGATGTTCCCCATGCGCCGCCACTTCTGTCCGTTCTCGTCGATCTTGAAGTCCGTCGCCTTCTCCTCGTAGCTGTCAGGCACCTTGAACCAGAAATGTCCTGACTTGTTGCCGAGCCACACCTTGTTGTCGCGGATGAGGGGGAATATCTCGCGGTAGGTGACGGCGTTCATGTTGCCGACGATGAGGAACTGCTTGCCGTGCTCCATGAGAAGAGCCATGTATTCGCGGAAGAGCGAGAATGGGGGATTGGTGACGACGACATCCGCCTCGTCGAGGAGCGCGACGCACTCCGGCGAGCGGAAGTCGCCGTCGCCCTTCAGCTTCGTCAGGACGTTCTTCTTGTTCTTGATGAGCCATTCGACGTCGGCGAGGTCGATGCGTCCGTCGCCGTTCACGTCCGTCACCTCGTTGATGACGATCTTGTAGGGCTGTTTCCCTCTTTGCGCTCCTTTGCGTTCTTTGCGGCTAACGGTCATCCCCTCACCGAACAGGTCGAGCTGGGTGTACACGACGGGACTTGTCGCGTAGCACGTCGCCGTGAGGCTTTTCAGTCCGAGCGAATTGAAGCTCATCGCGAAGTACTTGAAGAAGTTGCTCTCGTAGGGATCGTCGCAGTTGCACAGCACGCGCTTGCCCTTGAAGTGCGCGCGGTAGTGCTTCAGCTCGTCCTCGACGAGCTGGAGGTTGGTGTAGAACTCGTCCTGCTTGTTCCGTGATGAATCGTGTAGGTTGCTGTTTCCGGGCATGATTCACTCCTCCGGGCGGAACTTGTCGTTCCCCTCATTCTTCAAGCGGTTGATCGTCGTGTTCGGAGTTCGTTTCATGGTTGGGGAATAGTATATCATACTCTCATCTTTACGGCGCGTTCTTTGCCGACTCAGGCGTCGAGCCATCGCTTGGTTTCGGTTTCCACAGAGCGACATCAAGTGGGGGTTTCAGTACATCGCCGAAACATTCACGAATAGCGTCCAAGAGCTTGTCGGCGGGCATGTCATCCGTCTGAACCGAGTAACTCGTGTGAAATATCCCATAGAAAAAATGCCCTTCATAATAGACCATGCGATCCACCCTCCAACCTTTGCCCTGAATTCTGCGAAACGTGTCCACGTCGGCTTCCGCATCCCAGATGGTGCCAAGAGGCGTAGCATTTTGCGGCACGGACTTTCCTGGTTGGAATACAGAATGCTGACTGGGACGCTCAAAGTCACAGGTGTCGTCTGGATTCCCGATGACGAATTTACCGCCATGTATGGAAAAACCATTTATGTCATTCGTGTGCCTGGAATGAATGGTTATGGCTGGCGCACTGCGTCCTGCGGCAGAGATTCCGACAGACCATCCGCCAAGCAATTCCTTGTCAAGTCGCACGACGTCGTCCCAGGTTGCCGATGACATAAGATTCGTCATTAATTCCGGTGGTTTGCGATGACGCCTCTCGTCAGATTTTGCATGGAGTTCCATTGCTTTCTTCGTATATTCAATCATCGGTTCCATTGCCTTGGAGTATTCATTAGAACTCAAAAGAATAAAATCTTGAAACGAATGCTCCTTCGACGTCTTCCCGTCCATCATGTGAATGGATTTCTGGCGTAAAAGCCTCAACGCCTTTTCGTCAGGCAAATATACCATGTCGTAAAATGAAAGGAACCCATCACCGCAACCGAACCGAACGTCGAGATGGTTTACGTTGGTCACTCGCCACTTCAGCGGAACCGCACCGACGTATGTCGATGCATAACCACCTCCGCCTTCTTCCAGTTTGATCATTACGCCGTCTTCGGCCTTGGTTGAACGTCCGCCCCACGTGCCAACGTATTTATTGGTGTCGCTCGTCGTACAGCCCAAAGCAACAGCCATGAAAGCCGCCACCCCGATTTGAATTAGTCTAGTCATCTTCATACAGTTAATCCTTTCTTTGTGGAACATTGCGTCAAAGTTCACGAAATCATGGAGGATAACCAGTGGTGGTTTATGGCGCAAGCAACGGACGCTTTACTTTCGGGTCATAACTGTGTTCCGGATCTGATTCTAGATTGGAATCGTTTACGCGTGGGTTGAACACGGCACAACGAGTAAGTATTACCCACTTCCCACACCAGTCTCCAAACCGAAATGGGCCAAGAACCTTAGAGTAGTTGGCCTTTATGATGTTTCCGCGAGCATCGCACACAACCCGAGTTCGCAACACACCGTATTCATTCTCGTTCACGATGTCTTTGTATGCTATGCCCTTTTGACCATCGTCAGAATGATCAAAGATAAAGGGAATCCGTGATTTGTACACAGCATTAGTGTCTGCCCCGTATGTTGATGGAAAGTTTTTACATCCAGTCTGCTTGCCTGTGTACATTCCGCACTTTTCTGGGAATTCCAGCCAACCCCATACCCCATCATCCACCTGCTCCCCGATTCGTCTGACAAATTCAAAGTCTGCAACTTCACCTTTGCCTAAGGGCGGTAGCCAATCGAATTTCATCATGTCAAACCCATATCGGCCGTTCTTACGAGGCACAGGATGTTCATCCTTCTCGTAGCCCACGCCATGTGCAATCATGGGTTGCGGATTTCGCTTCTTCCAAAGTATGACCTTCCCTTCCTTCTCGTGCTCGTGGAGAACCACGTATCCAAAAGCAGGAGGAATTATGACATCTTCGCCTTTGAAGTGATCTCTATGAGATTCACTACGATAATATCCCTCGGCCTCAACATGCCAACCAAAGTTGGAAGACGAACAGTTGAACTTGACAACAGCGATCCCATTAGTGTCGGTTCTTGACTCGTATGAGCACCCGCTTTTTCTCTTCCTGTGCCCCCCTCCAAGAATCATGTGGCTTGTAGAGGTCCCGACTCTGACAACAGCATTGGATATAGGACATCCACTGCTGTCCATGACAGTTACACGCAATCTTTCTGATGCACAACCTGAGCATGTAAAACAAGTTATTATCATGCCAATAAAAAGACTCTTCATTTTTTTCCTTTCATAAAGCTGATGATTTCTTTGTAAAGTCTGTTAGTTCGTTTATACGAGCATTGAACGAAAGTACTGTGCTGCCAATCTCTATACCTTTTCTCTGGATCGTCGTCTTCGTTCTCGGGCAAGTCCTCTTGTCCCGCAATAAAGGATGCCATGTTAAAGTTCCTTGATGGGATACTTTCATTTGTTAAAGCATTCGTATATGCATTGAGACCAGATAGAGGATTTGCTCCTACTGCAAACGATTCTGCCGGTATTGCGTAGGCAAGCATTTCGGCACGGTAGAGGTAGTTGCTCGCAACAATCGCGCCGTTAGGCGAGGTGTGCATTTCGGGATTATGGAAATCAAGAAAGAAAGGAATCTGTTGCAACTGCGCATCGGGAAGCTGGGCCGCATCCAGAGGCGGCATGTGGTACGTTTCGGTCTGCTGCGTATTCCCTATCCAATAGTTCGTCGTGATGTTGTAGTACCCGTTGAATTCCCATCCGCCCTCGTATTCATGCAGCATCAGTGGCCACACGCCTTTGCGTGTTTCCTGATTGTACCAAACGTAATCACGCACAGTGATTGGATGCCAATCTCCATCGCCGTTATTGACCACCTCTTCTTGTGTCGAGTAGAAGTTGACGATGTTCGTGACGTTGGCAAAGCGCCCCTTCCACGTCAGAAGCCGCCGTCCGTCACCTTCGGGGAAGCGCTCGAACCAATGCGTCGCCCTCACCCGGTCTGTGTAGTTGGTCCACGCCGCAGGCGTCATTTTGTCATGCGACTCCTGCGTAATGCCGCCCGTCGGGTCAAAAGCCTCCATGGCGATTGCGGCATTGAGCATGAAATACTTCTCGTACTCCATTCCGTAATCCTGTATCGCCGCCGACACGAGCATGTTTCCAAGTGAGTGCGCAATGAACCACTTCGGCCCCTGCACGGTCTGCATCGCGTTTGACAAGGCTGGTGCGGTCTGAAAGGCGTTCTGCACGTTGCCGTAGTAGTTCGGCGTAAGAACTTCAAAGACCTGTCCCTCGTTCCCGCGCCATTGAA
>Ga0310695_10002354_pt1 | contig 40213 bp, 34 predicted proteins | sample RumenRJG_04DNA_FD_203882 | JGI IMG/M metagenome (GOLD analysis project Ga0310695, IMG submission 203882) | Bovine rumen microbial communities from Lethbridge, Alberta, Canada - RJG_04 (v2) (version 2) | ecosystem: Host-associated > Mammals > Digestive system > Stomach > Rumen | place: Canada...
CCGCAAAAATGAGCTTACAACACTTGAGAGAGTGATTGGAGGCAAGCTTGACTATCTTAAAATGGTCAAGGGGGAGAACGATAAGGTGTATCTCAAGTATCTTTCCCTGTTCAATAGATTAAAAAAACAGGGGGCGCATTCTGACGACAGCCTAAACTATGTCGCTACTTATACGGTGGCCTCTTTCCAGGAGCTTTTCAAGACCGACCTTGTTTTCAAGGAAGAGGGCGAGCATATTCGTGCCTCGTTCAGATTGAACGATGTATTTCATCCTGTAAGGATTACGTCTTTTGCAAGTAAGGCGATATCTGATAAGGGAAAAGATAAGGAATCTCTGTATATTTCTCTTTGTGAAGATGAGAATCTGTTCTGGCTTATTCATATCAGAGAACCTAAAGCTGCCCCAAGTACGGATCTTATTCTCCCTATCAAGAAGATAATAAAGATATGGGAAGAGAAAGGTCTTGCTGCCGCTATTAAAGCTGAAGAAGAAGCGAGGAAGAAGCAGAGCCGTGCAGAGGAAACGAAGAAGCCCACCCTTCGCGCTATGATGATGGCTAAATACTTCCCTGAACTTGCAGAGATAGAGGGTGAGTTCAAAGATTTACCATCCCTAATGGATATGATTAATCACCTTGAAGAAGATGGCGAAACAAACTGAAGGAATTGATAAGAATCAGTTCATTGGAGCTATTCTTAATAACAAGTCGTTAGGAGTAAAGGACCGAGAAAAGGTCCTTGAACTTCTAACGCGGGACATCGAGTCCGAGATAAAAGCCGGTATCAGGGATATCGTTAAGGAAGAAATCAACTCCGCGAATGGCAGTAATAAAACAGGTTCAACCCCTGAACAAAACAAATGGGAACATGATCCTCGCAAGGTTAACTCATTCTTAATGTTGTTTTCTGGCCAGTCTATTCTAAAGTATGCCGCGCATGCCTGGGATCCAGGGGAGTTCGAAAGTTATGAGGCATTTGCATCAAGTATTCGTACTTGCCTTAAACAAAGTGATTTTTCCAATTTGTATAGGAATAATGTCGCTTTGTCCTACGCATTAAGAGACTACCTCATTACTGATAAGAAAGATTTATTCGAGTTTCATTGGGATAAAGAGGCCAGAATCAAGATTGGTCTAATGTATCCCTCTGGATACGCGTCCAAATGGATGAAAAAAAATCCTGGGCAGCAATTATGGGCTATGCCCTTATCTGAATTCCCAGAGGAATATCAACCGGAAGGCCTCTTTGATAATAAGCAACTTGCAAATATGGGAGATGTCTGCGAGGTATTCAAACATGTCATAGAGTTCCGTGAGGAAAGGAACGATTTCTACAGGTTTATCAGGAACTTCTTTGGTGGCAAGAATAGTAAGAAGTCTAACGGTGAATCGAAGTCTGATTTTATAACTGAATACAATAAGGAAGAATTAAAAAGTATTAAGTTCTATACCTATACGACAGCTGTATGGAGTGCATTTAACCGCGTCGCTGAGAACATTCGCTCTAGGGCGACTGAACCTTCAAAGAAAAATGTAAAGATCTCTATAAACAACGATTCCAACGACTCCTTTGAACTACATATTCTTCATTTGGGTTCTTTTCCTGATACCCCAGTGGATGACGCAAAGCTTAAAAGGGGTTCTTTCGCGGGCATGCGCTGTCATAATGCGAGGGGGGGGTCTTTGCTTAGTATATGCGATTACTCTATTGTAGGGAGATTCAAAGATGAAAATGGTCAGTTAGCCACTCATAGGATAGATTATTTGTATCCTGGAGTCAAACCAGATAAAGATGGTAATCCCGATATCAAGAAAGAAAAGCTTGACAAAGAAGTAAATGGTTTCGAGTATATTTTTAAGTTCTACAAGAATGTCTAAAAGTATTGTAATAATAGATGACCGGCCAAATCGTCCATCACTACATCTTCCAGAGGATGCTATTCGGCAACTTCATAGTTTACCGAATGTTAGATTCGCTTCAAGCATTGGGGACCTCGACCTCAAGCAGTTTGATGTAATTGCTATACATCGGTCATATGTCGTAAGGGCTAAATTGTTTAATGAATTGGATAAGCTGATAAAAGACTATTCAAAGTATCTTATCCTGTTCAGTGGTGGAGTGAGTCAGCAAACAGTCAGCGAGAGAGGCCACAAGGCGACGATTGGATCTGAGATCTTCTATTCTTCTAACTTGATACCGTTCTGCCAAGACATACAGGAAACCGAAAGCATTCAACTATATAAGCTTCTATATGGTAATACTAGTTGGGAATTGCCAATTCTCATGCGGTTAAGGCAACTGTATTGGATTGACCCAGAAGAGGAGAATGAAGACGTAGAAGATGAGAAGGAAGAAATCGAAGATACACTTGGAATCACTTCATACGATGAATTGAATAATAAAATTGCACAACTTGCTAGGACAGTATGAATATTCTCGTTTTACACAACAATAATCTTCCATTTCCTCTAAGGAAGTTGTTTTCCGGGAAAGTGTCAGGGAATCACTCATATAGAATGATCCCCATGTCACAAGATCCCACTGATAATGATGATTTTGATGTGTTTTTGGATAGGATACTTCAAAAAAATCTTGATCAGGAGTATAATCTCATCATACTAACTCCGAGCCTTAGTGCGACTAATCCACTTGAGTATTCGGGGATAAGGTGTGCCTCCCACATCCGACTGGATAGAAGATACAAGAATACCAAAACACCGATCCTGTTTATAGGTCCTGAACCGTTGGAAGAGGTTTTAAGACTTTCCGACCTGGGATCATTCCTATTGACCCCATCTGTTTTCCTCTCAGATGTAAACACAGTTGAGCAATTCAACGAATGGCTTAAGGTGCATGCAACCGAAATAAAGGCACTCGATGATTCCGATTACTCTCGATTTTTGAATAGATTTGAGGTAAATCCTCCTGCTAATTTTGCTGACGACCATCATTCTATTGCAAATATATGGGGCGCGAATGTGTTATGTCGGCAGATTACGAAAGAGGAAATCTCGTACACTAGTAAAAATGGAGAAGTATTACGTTCTCTTTACTTTAAGTACGTTTTTGCTAAAAGAGATATTCTTGAAGGAGGGAAAAGTGGCAGAGCAAATAAGCAGGAAACATTGGCTATCGGAAAGAGTATTCTTTTAATAGATGATGAAGCTGAGAAAGGATGGGGATTTGCTTTGAAGCATTATCTTGACGGAGCAAATGTGTTTGACGTGATATCCCATAAGCTTACGTGTTACGAAGACATCTCGGAATCATATAGGCATAAGATTGAAAGGGGAGATTATGATCTGGTTTTCCTTGATCTCAGGTTAAATGGTGCGGATGAGGAGGGTATTCTTGCTCCTGAAAGGTTCTCGGGAATGAAGGTCCTTCGCAGGATTAAGGAACTAAACAAAGGTATTCAGGTAATAATGTTCACTGCATCTAACAAAGCATGGAACCTTAAAGCATTACTTGATGCTGGAGCCGATGGATACTATATTAAACAGTCACCTGAGTACTACACAGAACAGTTTGCTGATAACAATTTCCAGTCTTTGAGAGAGACAATTAAGTATTGTCTGTCGAGGACCTTCCTAAAGAAAATCTTCAGTCGGATAAATGAATTGAACGCAATTTGCAAGAAGGCTATCGCTGAAGAGTTCTATACCCCAATCGAAAAATACTTCATGCAGAGTTTTATCCTCCTATCTACGGCAAGTGATAGGACTCAGTATAAATATGCCTTTCTTTCGTTATTTGGGGCTATTGAAGAAGTTATTAAGTATTGGATTCCACCTGTACGGAGAGATGATTATTTATACTTTTACGACGGAGACCCAGTTAGGGCATGGGATATTGATAGAAAAAGAGATGAATTCGTTATCAGAGGAACAGCTTACGGGGATCTAGCAACCGCACGAAAGATACTGGCGATTTACATGGACGCCGTTGGAGGGGTTGAATTAGATAGAGCAAAGCACATCTTCAATATTGTCACACGAAGGCACAATTTCGTACATAACAGTAATGATCCTCTTCCTTTCATCGATATTGATACTCCTGAGCTTGGAGATCGCCACTCTTATGAAGATATGTTCGAAGTCGTTGAATGCCTAATCAGGGATTGTTTTGACCGATAGGCACTCCCTTTATTATGACGTATTCTTCACCGTTCTTCTTTTTAGCGGTTTTATATTTAAGTTTGTTGGGATCCAGAGTATCTCCCGGAGCCGCATCAACTGAATAGTCAAGGCAGCATACACATACAAGACCTGTACTGAGTATCAATTCAAGATAGACGCCATCTTTATTACGGCACTTGCATACACGAACAATATTAATTGTTCCCTGTTCACCCCTGTCTTTATCTAAGATACGGAATCCATCATTGATATCATTAATGTCGATATCATGTTCCTCCGCATAGTTCTCAATGACTTCTATGAGCTCATCGTATTTTGCGCCATGGCAGCGGAAGCAAACTCCTCCCTGGACATGCCTGTACTCAGGGAACCAACCGGCACCCCCACATCTGCTACATGGAGTGTAATTGACTTTTACAAGATTCCCTTCTTCCAGTCTATAGACAGGTACCTCGTATCTAGCATGATAAGCGCTATGGCAGCCTTCGCAGAGGGTCACAAGCTCTGAGTCTTTATACTCCCAAGGATCCAAACCATATATATAATGCAGATGATGGACCTGGAGTTGGACCTCTGAGCTCTTCTTTCCGCAAACCTGGCAAGTTTCGTTGTCACGGGCAAGGATCCTCAAGCGCTTCGCCGCCCATTCCCTCCTCTCAAGAAGAAAAGAATAGGGTTCCTGGGTCTTGGTAAAGAATGAACAGCTGTCACACATAAAGGTTGATCCTTGATTTCGGGTGCAAAAGTAGCCGGCGTTGCGAACTGTATATTCTCGTGATGAGCAAACATGAACAGAAACATAGCTCAATTGTCAAATATCCTTATTATAAAAAAATGGGGAAAGTTCTCCTACACCGTTATTCAAAAGAACAGCATTTAAATTATCTTCTATAATGATTAGAATAGAGGTGGTGCCCTGTCTTAGATAGAATAAGAAACACAGTAAAACACGCTGAAACCGCGACAGAGGGCTAGGGCAATCTGCGCCTTCCCGACGCTGTGCTACCGGATACCGACCAGGAGCGAAAACGGCCACTGAGGGCCGAAAATGCGGCAGATGCGACATTACAATCCCGCATCTGCCGCGAAAAGCGTCCTGAAACGCCGTTTTTGCTCTTGGTCAGAATCGGGATGCGGCCTATGGCCTAACACAAAAAAAACGCTTACATCTCTGTAAGCGTCTTTCGTGGTCTGGATGACTGGACTTGAACCAGCGACCTCCTGGTCCCTAACCAGGTGCGCTACCAACTGCGCCACATCCAGAGGTCGTCCAAGGCCCTTCGGCCTTTTCGGGACTGCAAATGTACGGATTTTCGGGGATAATCCAAACTCTGAGAGGATTTTTTTCTTATCCGAAACATTTTTATCTTTAAATGTCGATTCTTTTGTAGTTTTTCGCGGGGAATTGCGTCTAATGAGCAGAAACCAACAAGACAGACAATGACTGAACGAGAATTCGAAAACCTGGTGAGAGAACACCGCAGCACGATCTACACCGTCTGCTACATGTTCTCGACCGACAAGGACGAGGTGGCAGACCTCTTCCAGGAAATCCTGATAAACCTCTGGCGGGGCTCCGGAACCTTCCGAGGCGACAGCGCGCTGAATTCCTGGATATGGAAGGTCGCCCTCAACACCTGCATTTCTTCCGAGCGCAGGAAGAAGCGCGGCATCAAGGCCGAACCGCTGTCGATGGACATCGACCTGTTCGACGATGCCGCCGAGGACACCCGCCAGATAGGCCTTCTGCGCGAGCGCATCGGCAGGCTGGGTCCCTTCGACCGCGCCATCGTCCTGCTCTGGCTGGAGAACCTCAGCTATGAGGAGATAGGCCAGATCGTGGGCATCACTCCCGGCAACGTCTCAGTCCGTCTTGTCAGGATCAAGGAACAACTCAAAAAAATGCAGTAAAATGGAAACTACAGATAACACCCTCCTCGAGATGCAGCAGCAGATGAAGCAGCTGCGCGAAAAGCTTGAAAGCCAGAAGATCATCAATGAGCGTATCCTCCGCAAATCCTGCGGCCGGACCATTGACCGCCTGAGATTCAAGTCAAATGTTCCCATCTTCGCCGGGGCCGCCGGCCTGGCGCTGATTCCCTTCCTCCATCATCAGGGATTCTCAAACCTCCTCCTGATCGTAACCGGAGTGTTGATGATTGTCGGCATATCCGCCACGCTCATCACGAAACAGTACATCCCCAATCTGGACAAGGACCTGGTCTCCGCTACGACCGAACTCTCCAAGTTCCGCAGGATCAATGCGGACTGGATCAAATACGGGCTTCCCGCCCTGTTCGTATGGCTGGGAGTGCTCATCTGGGACGTGGCATCCAATCATATGTTCAGTGGATCGGAACTGTACGGTTTCATAGCCGGAGCGTCTATAGGACTGGTTCTCGGCCTTGTACTCGGCCTCAAGAACCGCAGGGATATCCTGAATGCCTCTGACGATCTCCTGTCGCAGATCGAGGACCTGAAGAAAAACTGACAAGATTTTTTCCTATCTTTGTTTTCCAGTAGTGTAAAGTTGAAGGTTATGACAAAGATACAGATGACCACCCCCCTGGTGGAGATGGACGGAGACGAGATGACCCGTATCCTCTGGAAAATGATCAAGGATGAACTTATCCTGCCGTTCGTGGACCTCAAGGTCGAGTATTATGACCTGGGTCTGGTCAAGAGAGACGAGACTGGCGACAGGATAACCGTCGAGGCCGCCGAGGCCTGCAAGAAATACGGTGTGGGCGTGAAATGCGCCACGATCACCCCAAACGCGCAGCGGATGACGGAGTACAAGCTTCACCAGATGTGGAAAAGCCCCAACGGCACCATCCGCTCCATCATGGACGGAACAGTCTTCCGTACGCCCATCACCATTCCTACGATACATCCAGTAGTCAAGAACTGGGAGAAACCCATAACCATAGCACGTCACGCCTACGGTGATGTGTACAAGAACTCCGAGTTGAGGATAGAGGGCCCCGGCGTCGCCAAGATCGTATTCGACGGCGAGGACGGCAGCCATCAGGAGGCCGTGATCCAGGAGTTCAAGGGTGCCGGCGTAGTGCAGGGAATGCACAATACGGACAAATCCATCCGTTCCTTCGCCCATTCCTGTTTCAAGTACGCCATCGACACGAAGCAGGACCTCTGGTTCTCTACGAAGGACACTATCTCCAAGACCTATGACGCCCGTTTCAGGGAGATCTTCAACGAGGTTTACGCCGAATACGAAGAGAAGTTCAAGGATCTCGGGATCACCTATTTCTATACCCTCATAGACGACGCTGTCGCCCGCGTGATCCGCAGCAAGGGAGGTTTCATCTGGGCCTGCAAGAACTACGACGGAGACGTGATGAGCGACATGGTGTCCACCGCTTTCGGCTCGCTCGCGATGATGACCAGCGTACTGGTAAGCCCTGACGGAAATTACGAGTACGAGGCCGCCCACGGCACGGTGACACGCCACTATTACAAATACCTTCAGGGCGAGGAGACTTCCACCAATCCGATGGCGACAATTTTCGCGTGGAGCGGCGCGCTGCGCCAGCGCGGCGTGAAGGACGGCCTCGAAGGGCTCGTCCGCTTCGCCGACGCGCTGGAGGCCGCCTGCTTCGACACCCTTGCTGACGGCATCGCCACGAAGGACCTCGTCAACCTGATGGAAGGCGTCACGCCTACGGCCGTCAATTCCGCGCAGTTCATCGCTTCCATCCGCGAACGCCTTGAAAGGAGGATAGCATGAAAATGGTCTTCCTAGATGCCGGCACGATGGGTCCAGTCTCACTGGACCCCATCGCCGCATTGGGAGATCTGATACTTTATCCGGTTTCGACTCACGAGGAGACTTGCCTCAGAGTGGCGGACGCCGATGTCATCCTGACCAACAAAGCCCCCGTGGACGATGCCGTGATGGCCGCAGCGCCAAGGCTGAAGCTTGTCTGCGTTGCGGCCACAGGCCTGAACCACATAGACTTGGAGGCCGCCGACAGACGCGGCGTAGCCGTGCGCAACGTCGCCGGCTACTCCACGGAGTCGGTGGCGCAGCTGACATTCACCCACATTCTCTCCCTCTTCTGCCGGCCGGCATTCTATGACGCCGAAGTCAAGGATTTCACTTATTCGCGCAGCGGAGTGCCGAACGATGTGCGGGAGCCATTCCACGAACTCAATGGCAAGACCATCGGCATCATCGGTATGGGAAACATCGGCCGGAGGGTGGCGCAGATAGCCTCCGCCTTCGGGATGAAGCCGGTGTACTATTCCACCTCCGGGACATCGCACTGCAAGGAATGGCCGTCGCTCAGCCTGGACGAACTGATGGGAAAAGCCGATATAGTCAGCATACACTGCCCCTTGAACGAGCGCACCCGCGGCCTGATCGGCGCACGGGAGCTCGGACTTATGAAGCCCGGCGCATACCTTGTCAATCTCGGCAGAGGGGCGGTCGTGGACGAGATCGCCCTGGCGGAAGCGATTGACAAAGGCCGGATAGCGGGCGCGGCTCTGGATGTATTCTCCACCGAGCCGCTTCCCGAAGACCATCCGTTGCTGCACACCTCACACCCGGAGCGCCTGCGGTTTACACCGCACATAGCCTGGGCCAGCCATGAGTCTCTCGACCGGCTGGTCCGGATGATGGCGGATAATATCCGTGAAACTATGTGCGTCTAAGAAGCATCCGCCGCTTTTACGGCCAGCATGGCACCTTGCGTGTCACGGCTGTTGGGGCCGATCATGATCTCGAAGTCCCCGGGCTCGCATACCCACTCCAAATCGTGGTTGTAGTAGGACAATTCCTCTTTCGTAAGCGTGAAATCGACCTGCACCGACTGCCCGGCTTCGATGTGTACTTTCCTGAATCCCTTGAGTTCCTTGACCGGACGCGTAGAGGTGGCATAGACGTCATGGATGTAGAGTTGTACGATCTCGTCGCCGGCACGGGAACCCGTGTTGGTAACGGTCACAGATGCCTTTACAGTCCCGTTCAGAGGCATTTCACCAGCACTCAAGGTCACGGGGCCGTATTCATAAGTGGTATAGCTTAGTCCGTATCCGAAGGGATAGAGCGGAGCGTTGACTTCATCGATATAGCAGCTGACAAACTTTTTGTAAGGGGCGTCGTCCGGGTGCGGGCGACCCGTGCTCTTGTGGTTGTAGTAGAGCGGAAGCTGGCCGACGCTGCGCGGGAAGGAGGTAGTGAGCTTGGCCGAAGGATTGGCATCGCCGAAGAGAACATCCGCTACCGCATATCCTCCTTCGGAGCCTGGGCTCCAGACATTCAGGATGGCGTCCATCTGCGCATCCTCCTCGACGAGCGTGAGGGGGCGGCCGGTTACAAGCACCATGACGACAGGCTTCCCAGTGGCTTTCAGCGCCTGCAGGAGTTCCCTCTGGGCATCCGGCAGGCTGATGTCGGTACGCGACGCTCCTTCACCGTTCATGTTGGGGACCTCACCGACACAGGCCACGACGACATCGGCCTGGCGGGCCTTGGCGACAGCTTCTGCAATGAGCGCAGACTGAGGCGTCGTGTGTACAGGCGGTATCTGCATGCCGGGAGCAAAAGCTCTGAAGATGCTGTGGCGCACGGCATCCTCCAACTCTGCATCCTTGTAGAGCCAGGAGCCTTCGGCATAGGAAGCGTTTGACACCTCGGAGATACCCTGCCAGAGGGTGACGCAGGGCTTGCGGGACATAGCCCAGGTCCCCTTCATGGCATCAGAGTCCTTGGCAAGGGGGCCGACCACGGCTACCTTGGCCCCCTTGGAAAGCGGAAGTATGCCATCGTTCTTCAGCAGCACCTGGCACTCACGGGCCATTTCCCTTGCCGCGGCGCGGTTCTCCTGCGTATAGACGGTCGAATTGTAACGTGCGTCATCAAGGTAGCGATAAGGATCCTCGAAGAGTCCCAGCCTGTACTTAGCCTCCAGTATGCGGCGGCATGCGCGGTCGATATCGGCCTCCTTGATACGGCCTTCCTCAAGCGATTTCTTAAGGGTGCCGATGTATCCGTCGCTGTTCATGTCCATGTCCAGTCCCGCTTTCAACGACCTGGCCGATACCTCCTGCAAGTCACCGATGCCGTGATTGACCTCCTCGGCAATTGCCGTGGCATCGGAGACGATGAATCCGTCGAAGCCCCATGAGTCGCGGAGGATATCCTGCATAAGCCATGTATTCATGGAAGCCGGAATGCCTTCGAACTCGTTGAAGGAACTCATATAGCTGGCGGCTCCCGCCTCGCAAGCGGCCTTGTAGGGATTCATATAGCCGTTCAGGGCCTCCTGGCGGCTCAGGAAGACGGAATTGTAATCCCGCCCTGCCTCGGCGCCGCCATAAAGGGCGTAATGCTTCACGCAGGCAAGGACTTCGTCCGTGCCGACCGAAGCATCCCTGCCCTGGTAGCCATAGACCATGGCCCTGGCGATCTCACCGCCGAGATAAGGATCCTCACCGCCGCCTTCCACGATGCGGCCCCAACGCGCGTCGCGGCAGATGCCCACCATGGGGCTGAACACCCAGTTGATGCCGCTCGCTGCCGCTTCAGTAGCAGCGATGCGGGCTGACCTCTCGATGAGGTCCATGTTCCAGGAGGTGGACAGCGCCAGCGGCACGGGGAATACGGTTTCATGGCCGTGGATCACATCCATTCCGAAGATCAGCGGGATGCCGGCACCGGATTCCAGGGCAATCTCCTGGCACTGCCTGAGCAGTGCAGGATTGCCGGAGCCGTAGATACCGCCAAGCAGTCCCTGCCGGAGCAGCTTGGCGTTTTCGTCCTCCTCCGTCACCCTCTCCGCCGATATGAATCCCGGCGAAGAATGGAGGTTAAGCTGACCGATCTTCTGCTCCAGCGTCATGCCGGCCATCAGATCGTCTATAAATCTATCCATCTCCGACTTTGGAGCGCAGGATGCAATGACAAGTCCTGCAAGCAGGGCTGTCGTCAAGAGTCTAGTCAGTTTACGCATAATCTTGATCAAGTGAATACTGTTCTGGAAGCTAACAAGTCAAATTTAAGCATTTATACACAATATATCATCACTGCCAGTTCCATTTTGTTCCCGTAATTGGTATTCCATAGGCTTTTGTTTTACGAATTTCGTACATTTATTTTATGTTTTTCGTAAAACTGGCATTATCTTTGTCTTTAGGCATCCCGACTGAAAAATAGACAACGATATGAAAAATCCGACTCAAAGGAGCATCAAATGGCTTTCCTTCGCCATCCTGTTTTTTGCGACGCTCTACTTCGCTTTCATCTATGCCAAGACCATCGACCAGCTTTGGATCCACAAGACCATTGTCTGGAATCAGGACAAACTCGCCTGGCAGATCTTCATCATCGCCGGCAGGTTCATCGCCACGGCCCTTCTCTATGTCTTCTGCTGCATCTTCCTGGTCCGCACGAACCGCTCGTTGAAGAATGGAGAAATCTTCCCCAGGTCCAACGTCTCCCTCCTCCGCTGGACCGCTCTGGTCGTCGCCCTTGCGACATTCGTGCATTCCAATTACGACGATGTGATCAGCGGATGCCAGATGTCCACCCTTGATGGAAACACCTTGTTCTACCCCCTCATCGTACTGTTCTTCGCAGGACTCTACAAGATCGCCTACCTCACCGCAAAAGACAGCAGCCTCGCGATATGATCACCGTCAATCTCGACAAAATGCTCTGGGAACGCCACATGAAGCTCTCGGAGCTCTCCGAAAGGATCGGAATATCCATGACCAACCTTTCCCTGCTCAAGACGGGGAAAGGCCGTGCCATCCGCTTCTCGACGCTCAACAAGCTCTGCAAGGTGCTTGAATGCGTCCCTGGCGACATCCTGGACTACCAGCCCGACCCGGAAGGCGTCGAGGTGGAATATGATATCTACTCCGAATGACTTGCCATATGCGGATCAGACTGATACTGACGCTTTTGCTCCTTCCCGCCTGCATTTACGCACAGGAGCGCTTCCTCGTTCGCGGAAGGATCGTCGATGAAAAGGGCGAAGCCGTCGAATATGTCCATGTGGGAATCCCCAGACTCGGCATCGGTACTGTCTCGACTGTAGACGGCCGCTTCGAAATCGTAGTTCCTGCCGATACACTGGAATTCCACCACGTATCCTACCAGACCGGCTATTATCCCGTCTCCGCTCCGGATAATGACCTGGTAATTGTCCTCAAGGAATCCGAGTTGCCTCCGGCCGTTTTCATCGGCGGCGACACCAAGGAAAAATACCTTCTCCGTCCCGGAACAAGATTCGTGGGAGCCCAAGGGGGCTTCAACGCCCGGGACGGCATAGACAAGGGAAAGGAAGTGGGATCTGTCGCAAAGGCACGAAAACCGTTCCTGATCAAAGATATCCTGTTCACCGTTACGAGCAACAGGATTCCCAGATGTGTCATATCGATCAACATCTATCGCATCGAGGGAGAGCCGAAAGAGTTCATCAACATCCTGCACAAGCCCATTTATGCCGATGTCGCCGTATCCGACGGCAGACAGGATTTCGACATCCGGCCTGATGAATCCATACTGTTGGAACCGGGGAGCTATTTTATATCCTTTTCTCTGGTCGACTGCGATATGGACGCCGTCCGCATGTTTCAGGAGACGCCCGAGTCCGAGCGCAACCCTACGGACATGGAATTATACACCAACATCTATTTCAAGAGCAGCTACTATCGGGAATCCTCCCTGGCTGGGCTCGATTACATCCCCGTCAACATCGGAATCTCCGTCAAGGGCCTGGAGTACCAGTAGAACCGGTATCCACAAAAAAACGCTCACCGAAGTGAGCGTTAAAGTGTCAGTCAATGGCTTCCAGCAACTGGTCGCAGATACTTTTCATTCCGGCGATGGACGGATGGCCGTTCTGCTTCTCGATATCATGGAGTTCGATGAGCTGTACATTGTAATGCTTGCAGACCTCACGCATAGACTCATTGACCTCTTCCTGCAGCTCGGAATTCAGGATGGAATAAACCGTAGCTTTCGGATAGCGTCTCTGAAGCATGTCCAGCAGGCATGCAAGGGCGGGACGGAAACTCTTGCAGTCATCTTTCGTCCAGTCTGAATACTGGTACTCGCCCATAGGGGCCCTGGCCCAGGCGTCATTGGTCCCTCCGAAAACAAAGATGATGTCCGGGTCGCCCAGCATATCCACGCGGGAGATGAAATACGAGTTGAAAACATCCCTGTGGAAGTATCCCGTACCGCAGATGGTCGTGCCGCCCCATGAATTGTTCTTATCCAGCTCATACCCTTTCGCTTTGATATACAGGCTCCACCAGGTCTGCTCTACCTCCTTGACATCATTGTTGGCGTCAGGATAAAACGGAGCGTATCCTTCGGGATTGCTGCCCTTAAATGTTGAATAGGAGTCTCCCAGTACGGAAACTTTCTTAGTCTGCGCCGATGCCGTTATCGCAGCAAGGACCAGTAGTGTTACAAAGACGATTCTTTTCATGATTACTGTTTTCGAGGAATCCTGTTAAATGGATATGGTTAATCGTAAGACAAATATAGTTATTTTTTAGGGAATCCGCAGAGAGAAGGGTATCAAATGCGTCCGACTGCAGAAAAATGCTGACGGCAGGGTTTTTGCGAACCGGAAGCATTGAAATGAAATCGATCCTATACATCCTTCTATATGTATGGCAACTCCCCCAGAACATTCTAGGAGAGATACTTTCATTGTATTACGGAGCGCGCAAAGGCCACGACTACCGTGGCGTAAGGCTGCATTATTCTCCCAGCATTCCAGGAGGGATCTCCCTGGGGCGGCACATCATCATAAACGACAGGAATCGTAACGACGAATATGAGAAGATGCACGAGTGGGGTCACACACGCCAGTCCCTGATGCTGGGCTGGCTCTACCTTGCCGTCATCGGCCTCCCATCCATTCTATGGGCAAGCCGCCCGCGTCGGGATTACTTCTCGTTCTGGACAGAACGCTGGGCCGACACCCTCGGCGGCGTCCAACGCTAAGCCAGAGTTAATCTCCATCCCACTGCTGTGACGTAAAGGGGACCCTCAAGTGACGTAGACGGTCCACAATCTGGACCTTCTACGTCAAAAACGCCCCAAAACGTCATAGACGGTCCAATTGATGGACCGTCTACGTCACTTCGGAAAGGTGCCCCCCACTCACCTGGCATGTTTGCACCGCCAAGCCCTCACTCACCGGAGGGATCGTTTGGAGGCCGAAGGCCGACCGAAGGGGGCTCGCGTAAGCGAGGCGGGGGAATCCTTCCCCCGTCCCCTGGGGGTGCAGGGGGATAATAGGATTCGAGCGAAGCGCCGAATCCCTCACGAAACGCGAAAAGCGCCTGCGACAGCAGACGCTTTGAAGCGGTGAGTGAGGGATTCGAACCCCCGGAACCTTGCAGTTCATTGGTTTTCAAGACCAACGCCATCGACCACTCGGCCAACTCACCATATTTGTGCGTGCAAAGATATATAAATTCTTTTGCCCGGCAAAATCAGTCTTCGCTCTTGGCAAAGAACTTCCACTGGAACAGGATCAGATAGAAGGCCCCGACGGTGACACAGCTGTCAGCGAAGTTGAAGACCGGCTCGAAGAAGATGCTGCCTCCCAGGAGGGGCACCCAGTCGGGCCAGGTCCACAGGGGGAAATAGAACATGTCGACGACCTTGCCGAAAAGTACCGGCGCATAGTTCCAGATAACGCCGTAGAATAGGCTGTCGATGATGTTGCCGAAAGCGCCGGCGGTGATGAGCGTCAGGCCGACCAGCACCCCTGCGGGGATGGGCGCGGCCTGACCGTCCCGCCGGGCCGCCGCATTCTTGCGGCACATGCTCCTGATCCAGAACACCAGCGCCGTGCAGAGGCATATCCGGAAGATGGACAGGATCAGTTTGCCGACTTTGCCTCCGAAGGCCCAGCCGAACGCCATGCCTTCGTTCTCGACAAACAGGATCTTGAACCAGTTGCCGATGACATCGAAATGTTCGCCCAGGCCCATGTTGGTCTTGACCAGGATCTTGATGATCTGGTCGATGACCACGAGCACGACGCCCAGAATGACGAGTTTCCTGCCTTCGGATCCCTTCATGGACGACTACCTCTTGCCGTTCTTGGCCAGCATTTCCTTGGCCTCGACAGTCAACGTTGCATGCGGCACGAGACGGAGACGCTCCTTGGGGATGAGCTTGCCGGTCACGCGGCAGATGCCGTAGGTCTTGTTCTCGATACGGGCCAGGGCAGCCTCCAGATTCTGGATGAACTTGTACTGGCGGGCAGCTAGCTGGCTGGCCTCCTCCTTGGAGAGCTGGTTGGCTCCGTCATCCTCTACGGTCTTGAACGAGGGAGAAGTGTCCTCGATGTCGTTGCTGGAGGTGCGCATCACGGTACCGCGAAGCGTAGTGTACTCAGCTTTGGCCTTGGCGAGCATATCAAGGATGATCTCCTTGAACTCAGCGAGCTCCTCGTCACTGTAACGGGTCTTCTCGATGGTCTCCTCGACCTTCTTGTTCTGTTCAGTCATATACTTATCAATAGGTTGGTTATTCATTTTGGTAACTTTGATACGGATGGTACCGTCATTCCACTCGACCTCGGAGGCGTCGGCGGGGGCTGCGGCCAGGACGTCGCTGTCTACGGACAGCGCCAGCGTCTGGCCGGAGAGATACTCGCCGAACGACGCGAGGGACTCGCGGATCTGGGCGAGTTCTTCGCCGTCGGCGTAGATCACGACGCCGACCTTGTCGGCGACATCGAAGCCGCTGTCCTTGCGGATGTTCTGGATGCGGTTCACGAGCTCGCGGGCGGTGCCTTCGGCACGCAACTCCGGCGTGATCGCGATGTCGAGGGCGATTGTCAGAGAGCCCTCAGACGCGACGAGCCAGCCCGGCATATCCTCGGAGGAGATGATATAGTCTCCGGGGTTGAGCACGACGTCGCCGCCGGCCAGGGAGAGTGTGTAAGGCTGCGCAGCGGCCTCCGCCGACTGGATGTCGGTGATGGCCTGCTGCGAGAGCCCGCCGAACGCGGCGGCGATCTCCTTCATCTGCTTGCCGTAAACCTTGCCCAATGTCTTGAAATTGGGCTTGATCTTCTTGGTGATTATGCCGGTGGTATCCTGGATGAACTCCGCCTCCTTGACATTGACTTCCGTCAGGAGGATGCCCTTGACCTTCTCGAGATTGTCCTTGACCGCGTCGTTGATGACGGGAATGAGAAGACGCGCCAGAGGCTTGCGGACGTTGATGCCGGCCTTCTTGCGAAGGGCGAGCACCATCGACGAAGCCTGCTGCGCCAGCGCCATCCTCTCCTCGAGGGCTGTGTCTATGAGCGAAGCGTCGCTCTTCGGCATGGGCTGGTAATGCACGCTGTCGGTGTCGGGCACGAGGTCACACCAGAGATTGTCCATGTAGAACGGGGCGATAGGCGCGGCGAGCAGCGCAACGTCTTTCAGGACCTCGTAGAGGGTCTGGTACGCTGCGAGCTTGTCCGATGCGAGTCCGGAGCCCCAGAGGCGCTTCTTATTCAGGCGGATGTACCAGTTGGACAGGTCGTCTCCGACGAAATCCTGGATCAGGCGACCCGCCAGAGTGATATCATAGTCTTCATAAGCGGCTACCACACCCTTGACAAGGGTGTTGAGCCTGCTGATGATCCATTTGTCGAACTCCGGTCTCTCGGAATACGGCACCTGCGGCGCCGAAATGTCGAACTTGTCGATGTTGGCGTACAGAGCAAACATCGAATAGCAGTTGTACAGGGTACCGAAGAACTTGCGGCTGACCTCGACAACGCCGGCCTCGTCGAACTTGAGGTTGTCCCAAGGCTGGGCGTTGGTAAGCATGTACCAGCGGAGAGCGTCGGGGCCGTAAGTGTCGAGGGCCTTGAAGGGATCGACGGCGTTGCCGAGACGTTTGGACATCTTGTCGCCGTTCTTGTCAAGCACAAGACCGTTGGAGATCACGCGCTTGAAGGCGGGAGTGCCGCTGACCATCGTATGTATGGCGTGCAGGGTGTAGAACCAGCCGCGGGTCTGGTCGACGCCCTCGGCGATGAAGTCGGCCGTACAGCCGAACTTCTCGCTGCCGAGGGCCCGCAGGCCCTCCTGTGCGTACGGCATGGAACCGGAATCGAACCAGACGTCGATCAGGTCACTCTCGCGAACCATCTTGCGGCCATTGTCACTGACCAGGAAGATGTTGTCCACGTAAGGCCTGTGAAGGTCGATCCTGTTGTAATTCTCCAGGCTCATGTCCTCGGGATCGAATCCCTTGTCAGCCAAAGGATTGGAGGCCATGATGCCGGCCTTGACGGCCTTGTCTATCTCATTGTAGAGTTCCTTGACGGAACCTATGCACTTCTCTTCCTTGCCGTCCTCGGTGCGCCAGATCGGCAGCGGAGTGCCCCAGTAGCGGCTGCGGCTGAGGTTCCAGTCCTGGATGTTCTCCAGCCATTTGCCGAAACGGCCGGTACCTGTGGCCTCGGGCTTCCACATGATCTGCTCGTTGAGAGCCATCATCTGCTCGCGAACGGCCGTGGCCTTGATGAACCAGGAGTTCAGCGGATAATAGAGCACGGGCTTGTCGGTACGCCAGCAATGAGGATATGTATGGACGTGCTTCTCGATCTTGAAAGCCTTGCCCTGGGACTTGAGCATAACGCTGAGGTCGATATCGAGAGTAGGGTCGTCCGGTCCGAGGGACGGGTCATAGGCGTTCTTGACGAAGCGGCCGGCGAACTCGGCATAGTCCGGGCTCACCCTCTCTTCGACGTACTTCGGGTCGAGGTCTTCGATGCGGTAGAAGCGGCCCTGGTAGTCCACCTGGGCCTGGGGGTCGCCGTTGCGGTCGATGACCATGAGCGGCGGGACGCCCACGGCCTTGCCGACCTTCATATCGTCCGCACCGAAGGTAGGGGCGATATGGACGATACCGGTACCGTCCTCGGTGGTGACATAGTCGCCGGGAATGACGCGGAATGCGCCGTCGTCAGGACGGAACCAAGGGATAAGCTGCTTGTAGCGGATCTCCAGCAGGTCGGTACCCTTGTACTCGCCGGGCAGCACCTCGTACGGGACGAGCTTGTCGCCGGGCTTGTAGGCATCGAGCGGAAGCTCGGCCGCCTTGGCGTTGAACCACGCGGGGACGAGGGCCTTGGCCAGCAGATAGACGGCTTCCTTGCCGGAATAGGGATTGAAGGAGCGGACGCGGACATAGTCGATGTTCGGGCCGACGCAGAGCGCGGTGTTGGACGGGAGGGTCCAAGGCGTGGTGGTCCAAGCGAGGATGAAGAGCGGGAGATTGCCCTCAAAGAGGGCCTCGGAGCGCCCGTCACGGATAACCTCGAACTGCACCGCCGCGGTCGTGTCCTTCACGTCGCGGTAGCAGCCCGGCTGGTTGAGCTCGTGCGAGCTCAGGCCGGTGCCCGCGGCGGGCGAATACGGCTGGATGGACTTGCCCTTATACAGGTAACCCTTCTGATAGATATCCTTCAGGAGATACCAGAGAGTCTCGATATAGCGGTTGTCGTAGGTGATGTAAGGGTCGTCCATGTCGACCCAGTAGCCGATGCGCTCGGTGAGGTTGCGCCACTCGGCGGTATATTTCATGACTTCCTTGCGGCAGGCGTCATTGTAGTCCTCTACACTGATCTTGGTGCCGATGTCCTCCTTGGTGATGCCGAGCTTCTTCTCGACACCGAGCTCGACGGGGAGACCGTGGGTATCCCATCCAGCGCGGCGGTTCACCTTGAAGCCGGACTGAGTCTTATAACGGCAGATCGAGTCCTTGATGGAACGGGCCATGACATGGTGGATGCCAGGCATGCCGTTCGCAGACGGCGGTCCCTCGAAGAAAATGAACTCCGGAGCGCCTTCCCTCAGTTTGAGGGACTTTTCGAAAGCGTGATCCTTCTTCCATTTCTCCAGCGTCGCGTTTCCGACAGAGACCAGATCCAAGCCCTTATACTCTTTGAATGTCATATTTTTTGTCTAATTTTGCATCCCGGACACCGTCCGGCGGCAGTCTGTTTTATAGTCTGCAAATATACACATTCCGAGCGTTTTTAACAAAACAATGAGCACACCCGACATCATTATTCTGATATGCTTCCTTCCTGCCATCATAAGCGGAATCATGAAAGGTTTCATCGAGCAGGCCATAGCACTGGTTTCGCTGATACTGGGAGCATGGCTGGCGTTCAAGTTCTCGACAGTGGTAAGTGGCTGGTTACAACCATATTTCGAGGTGTCCGAGACTGTACTGAACGTCATCAGTTTCGCAGTGATCATGGTAGCGGTGGTGCTTGTCCTCTTCGTCCTGAGCAAGATACTGACGGGAGTGACCAAACTGGTCATGCTTGGGTGGCTGGACAGGCTTCTGGGACTGGTGTTCGCCCTGCTGAAGGCCGGGCTCCTCATCGGTATAGCGATCATCCTCTTCGACACCCTCAATGTCAAGTTCGAGTTCGTGGAGGAGAAGGTGCTCGACGAATCGGTGCTGTATGCTCCCATCAGGGACATCGCCTATGTGATATTCCCCTACCTCAAGGAATTGTTGCTCAAGCAGTAAGACATGGCAAGTATCATTCTCATAGAGACCTCTACCGCACTTTGCTCCGTCGCTCTCGCCGAGGACGGGCGGATCGTGGCGTACAAGGAGAGCGAGACGCCGCGGGCGCAGGCGTCGCTCACGGCGCCGTTCGTCAAGGATTTGCTTGACGAACGCGGCATCGGCGTGCGCGACTGCGACGCCGTCTGCGTCAGCAAGGGGCCGGGGTCCTACACCGGCCTCCGCGTCGGCGTCTCTACTGCCAAGGGCCTCTGCTTCGGCGCGGGCATCCCCCTCATCGCCGTCGGTACCCTGGACACCCTTGTCTACCAGGCCGCCGACTCATCCCTACTGTCCGTTGCCCCTAAAGATCTCCCCTCCGGCACATCCGTCTCCCCCGGCGCCTCCGGCACATCCGCTCCTTTCGCCTCCGGCTTCCGCTACATAGTCCCGATGGTTGACGCCCGCCGCATGGAGGTCTATACCGCCGTCTTCACCCCCGATGGCCGCCAGCTCACCGAGACCCGGCCCCAAGTCATAGAATCGCTCAGCCAGGTCATCGGCACCCGTCAGCCTTCCTCCCCCGCTGATCCTGCCGCTGGGACCCCCATCGCTGTCGCCGATCTGCTGGCTGAGGGCCCGGTACTGTTCATAGGCGATGGCGCCGGCAAATGCCGCGAGGTCCTGGCACATCCTAACGCGTATTTCTCCCAGTGCTGCCCGAAGGCATCTGCTATGCTCCGCCCCGCCTTCGCCGCATGGGACGCCCGCCGCTTCGAGGACACCGCCTACTTCGAGCCCTTCTATCTCAAGGACTTCATCGCCACCGTCCCCCGCAAGAAGCTCTTCTGACACCAGCTCCCTAGCTTTTCCCACCCGCGATCACCAATGAAGCGAAGATCTGCTTAAACATCGCAGATCTTCCTTTCCCTTCGCATTCCTTCACGTTCCTTCGCTTTCCTTCTCTTCGTTTTATTTCCCGACACGTCCCTTCACATCACGTCCCCTCACGTCTCTTCGTCTCAGTTCCCTTCGCCTCACATCACCTCACTTCCTTTCATCTCACTTCCCGCACACAGTCCCCTCCGTTCTCGCGCGCAAAAAAGGCAAATTCGTGCGTGGAGGACAAGAAAACGGCCCATTGGAGCACAAAAACGACAGATTCGTGCGCGAGGGACAGAAAAAAGACCCTTTCGCGCACAAAAACGACAGATTCGTGCGCGGGAGGCAGGAAAGCGGCCCTTTCGCGCACAAAAACGGCAAATTCGTGCGCGAGAGAAGGGAAAAAGGCCAATCTGCGCACAAAAACGACAGATTCGTGCGCGAGGGACAGAAAAAAGACCCTTTCGCGCACAAAAACGACAGATTCGTGCGCGGGAGGCAGGAAAGCGGCCCTTTCGCGCACAAAAACGGCAAATTCGTGCGCGAGAGAAGGGAAAAAGGCCAATCTGCGCACAAAAACGGCATATTTGTGCGCGAAGGACAACCAACACGCGAGGAAAGCCAAAGCGGGGGGCAAACAAAGAGAGGGAAGCCAAAACGAGGGACAGACAAAGAGGGTGGCCAACGATAGGCACAATGAAAAACCGCGAGAATCGGGGGAAACTCGCGGTTTATTAATCAGTGACGTGGAGGGGCGCCCGGAGGGAGCGGGACGTGTGGGCTCCGGCCCGGAGCAAGCGCGGACAAGGTCACTTCAGGACCTTGTCGAGCTCGCGGCGAAGGGCCTTCTCGCCCTCTACCCTGCGGTCGACGATCTTGCCGTCAAGGATGAGGTAGGCACGGGGCAGGGACGTAACGTTGTAGAGCGTCGCTGCCGGGGAGGAAGCGCCGAGGCCGTCGTTGACATTGACCCAAGGCAGTTCCTGGCTCTTGACCACGCTGGCCCAGGCGGCCTTGTCGGTATCGAGCGAGACGGCGAAGATCTCAAGTCCCTTGTCGTGATAGTCCTGATAGACAGGCTTGTAGGTCTCCTGGTTCAGGATCTTGCTCTCAGGATCGGTGACGGTCCAGAAGAAGAGGATGACAGCCTTGGAATCAAGGGCCTGTAGCGAAACTTCGTTGCCGTTTATATCCTTTGACTTGATGTCGGGATACTCTGCTTCGGAAGCCATGCTGAGCCTGGAGTCAAAGCCGAGGATGCCCTCGCGACGCGTGGTCTCCCTCTCGAGCGCCTTGACATACTTGGAGTCAGGATACACTGCCGAAAGCGAATCCAGCGCATTGCGGAAATGGAGTGCATCCGTGGTCTGGCTGAACACCGGGAGGTCAGGATTGACATTCTGGAACAATACAGGAACCACGGTCAGGGAATGAGGATTGTTCATGACATACTTGACCGCTTCCCTATAGTACTGGATGTAGGAACGGCGGAAGGCGGCGTTGTCCTCAGCCTGCTCGGCCTCGCGCAGGAACTCGGCGAACTTGCGTTCGACCTCCTGGAGGCGCTCGCTCTCAACGGAGCCGACGACGCTGCCGCGGCCGAGCGTGTCGGTCACGACCTTCACTTCATCGCCCTCCTGCAGTAGCAGGGAAGAGATCTTGGTGTCGCCATAGTACAAGTACACGAACTCAGGCTGCCCCTTCTGCACCGGGACATTGTACGAGTACCGTCCGGCAGCATCGGTCTTGACTGAATCCAGGACCTTGTAGTTGTTGATATCCAGAAGTTTGACAATGACCTGCCTGTCAGGGGCGTCGGTCAGGGTGCCGTCGATGCGGGCCGAAGGCTTGGCGCATGCGGCGGCAAGCAGGGCGCAAAGGCCCATGAGAGCTATCCTAGAGCTTTTCATATTCACTTAAGATTGAAGCGGCTATCCTTTTCATCTCATCCTCGGGCACGACAGGCTTCTGCTTGCGGAAATCGAGGTCGCCCTCGGTCTGCAGAGGCACGAGGTGGATGTGGGTATGGGGCACTTCCATGCCGAGCACGGCTACGCCGACGCGCTTGCAGGGCACGGCGGCCTTGACGGCCAGCGCAACCTTGCGCGCGAAGGCCCACAGGCCCTCATAGGTCTCCTCGTCCAGATGGAAGATATAGTCGTCCTCCACGTTCTTGGGGATGACAAGGGTATGGCCCGGAGCGAGCGGGCTGATGTCGAGGAACGCGTAGAAATCTTCGCTCTCGGCGCACTTGTACGAGGGAATCTCGCCCTTCGCGATGCGGGTGAAAATCGTTGCCATAATCTTAAAGACTGATGTCGAGAATCTTGAACTTGAGGACTCCTGAAGGGACCTTGGCCTCCACGATCTCGCCCTTGGAATGGCCCAGGAGGGCCTTGGCGATGGGCGTGGTGACGGCGAGACGGCCCTTGGAGAAGTCCGCCTCGGTCTCGCCTACGATGACGAACTCCATGACGCGTTTCATGGTAAGGTTCTCCACCTTGACCTTGTTCATCATGGATACCTTGTCGGTGCCGATCTGAGACTCGTCGATGACCTTGGCGTTGGCCACCTGGTTCTTGAGGTTGGCGATCTTGACTTCGAGCAGGCCCTGCGCTTCGCGGGCCGCGTCGTATTCTGCATTTTCGGAGAGGTCGCCCTTCTCCCTTGCCTCGGCGATGGCCGCCGAGATGACCGGGCGCTGCGCCAATGCGTCAGCCAGCTCCTTCTTGAGCTTCTCCAAACCGTCCGCGGTCATGTAATGGATGTCTGCCATAATCAGCTTAAATATTGTTATCAATAAAGTCCCTTCCGGGACAGGGTCAGTCAACTAAAAGAGAGTCCCGCCGCGAGGCGGAACCCTGTGTCAACAATGCAAATATACAAAAAATTCAAATAAAAACCGCCTTGCAACTTTTATTTTGCAAGCATTCCGCGGCATAACGCTTCATCGGCCGCAAGCTGTTCCTTCAACGCCTCCAGCGACTCGAAGCGGCGCTCGTCACGTATCTTGGCAACGAAGCGCAAGCGGATGTCCAATCCGTATATCAGCTCGTCAAAATCGAATATATGCGTCTCGATCGTCCTCGCTCCGGCTCCGGACACCGTTGGCCTGACACCGATATTGGCCATGCCGTAGCAATGTCTGCCAAGAGTTTCAACCTCAACGAGATACACGCCGTTTGCCGGTACCAGCTTCAACGGCTCATACAACTGCATGTTCGCCGTCGGGTAACCAATGGTCCGGCCAAGCCTGTTCCCGGCCACCACGACACCGTGAAGCCCGTACCGGTACCCCAGCATTGCCTCTGCCTCCGCGACCTCTCCCTTCTCCAGCGCTGCCCTTATCTTCGTCGACGAAATCGCCTTTCCGGAAGAGATGGATTCTTCGCTTCGCTCAGAATGACGGGGAAAGCCTTTCAAGGGAGTTATGTCTTGAATGACGCTTTCCGTGGAGGAGGGGGCCTCCTCGGAAAACCGTGCCACCCTCGGCATCGTAAGAGGGGGGGACCCAAGCTTATTGCTTGGGGGGGGTCCGAAGGACGTTTTCTGAGGAGGAACCCCTCCTCCTGAAGAAAAGATGGCATCGCACTCTACGACGTCGAGCCCGAGGGACTGCGCCAGGGGGGCGATGGCGTCGTGCGCGAGGCCGTCGGAGCCCATGCGGTTGTCGTAGCCCAGCACGACGGCCGTGCCGCCGAGCCGGCCGACAACCCACTCCCGCAGGTACTCCTCAGCCGTAAGGCGGCTGAACTCCCGTGAGAAGGGCACAACCTCCACCCTATCGACGCCGAGAGCGGACAACATGGCGCGCTTCTCAGCCAGCGAGCTGAGAAGCCGCAGCTCGCGCGCATCCTTCTGAAGGACGGTGCGCGGGTGCGGCCAGAATGTGACGACCACACTCTGCTCCCCGCGTTCGCGCGCGGCACGGAGCAGAGTGTCGATCACAAGACGGTGCCCGAGATGGACACCGTCGAAGAATCCTGTAGCGACTACAGCCATTTCACGAGGGCGAAGTCCTGCCTGTGCGGCAGGAGCGCATTCTTCGGATAGATGCGCGTCGCCACCTGGTACATACCGGTACGCTCAGGCAGAATCGAAGCCTGGAACTTCGCCACGCCGTCATTGCACTCGACAAGCGAGAACTCGCACTTCTCCTGGATATGGAGCCTTCCCTTGCGGTCGGAGGTCACGAAGAGCATCTCCACGCCGATCTCCTCGGGGAGGATATCGCCAAGATTCAGCACCACCTCGCTCTGCATAAGGGCTCCACCGGAAAGCGTATACGATGCCTCAGGCTGGGTGTAAGACACCACCTCGAGGTTCTGCCACTGGCGGCTGATGCGCTTCTTCCAAGCGGCAATCTCGCGGGCGAGCTTGAAATCGTCAGCCCTGAGACTCTTGGCGCGGACGGCCTGGGGAGCGTAATACTGGTCGATGTAGTCGGTCAGCATACGGTTCGTCGTGAAATTGCAGGCTACCTTGGCAATGGTATTCTTGATGTATTCGATCCAGCGGGGCGACAGACCCGTGGCTTTGTCGATATCATAGTATGCAGGGACGATCTCGTTCTCAAGGATATTGTAAATGGTCGCGGAATCCAAGTCGTTCTGGAAGCCCTGGTCGTCGTAGGTACGCTCCTGAGGCAGAGCCCAGCCGGCGCCCGGCTTGTAGCCCTCGACCCACCACCCGTCGAGAACGGAGAAATGCATCACGCCGTTCATCGAAGCCTTCTCACCGGAAGTCCCGGAAGCCTCCTGGGGACGCGTAGGGTTGTTGAGCCACACATCCACGCCCTGGACCATACGCTTTGCAAGCGTGATGTCATAGCCGGGCACGAAGACGATCTTGCCGATGAAGCGGTCCTGCTTGGAGATCTCGACGATCTGCTTGATGAGGTCCTGGCCGGCCTTGTCGGCGGGATGGGCCTTTCCGGCGAAGATGAACTGTACCGGACGGTTGGGGTTGTTGACGATGGCGTCGAGCCTGTTCAGGTCGGAGAAGAGCAGGGTCGCGCGCTTATAGGTCGCGAAGCGACGGGCGAAGCCGATCGTCAGCACGTCGTCGCGGAGCGTCTCCTTGATGGTCACGATCTGGCGGGGCGAATAGTGCACCGACACCATAGGGTCGGACAGGCGCCTCTTGATATTGGACACAAGGTTGCCCTTGAGCTTCTTGCGGACAGTCCAGACCTCCTCATCGGTAAGTTCGTACACTCCGTCAAAGCACTTCTTGTCATAGTGATGTGTTTGGAACTCGGGGCCGAACACCTTGGCGTGCAGCTGCTTCCACTCCTTCGCCGCCCAGGTGGGATAGTGGACGCCGTTGGTCACGTAGCTCACATGGAGCTCCTCGGGAAGGTATCCCGGGTACATGTGGGCGAAGATGTCCTGGCTGACCTTGCCATGGAGCATGGACACGCCGTTGACGTTCTGCGAGATGTTCGCGGCGAGGATGCTCATCGAGAACTTCTCGTTGATGTCGGTCGGATGGGTCTTGCCGAGGGCCATCATGGTGGTCCAGTCTATCTTGAGGATGGCCGGATAATGGCCGAGATACTTGCGGAGCATACCCTCGTCGAAAGCGTCATGGCCGGCAGGGACGGGAGTGTGGGTCGTAAAGAGCGACGATGCGCGCACGACCTCCATGGCTTCGCCGAACTCGAGGTTTTCCTTCTCGACATACTCGCGAAGGCGCTCCAGGCCGATGAATGCGGCATGGCCCTCATTGCAGTGATACATCTGGGTATCGATTCCGAGCCTGCGCAGTGCGCGGATACCGCCGATGCCGAGAAGGATCTCCTGCTTCAGGCGGTTCTCCCAATCGCCGCCGTAGAGCTGATGGGTAATGGAACGGTCCTCGGGAAGGTTGGCCTCCCAGTCTGTGTCGAGGAGATAGAGGTCGGTACGGCCGACCGCCACCTTCCAGATGCGGGCGACGACATTGCGCCCCGGGAAAGCCACGCTCGAAGTCATCCAGTTGCCCTCGGCGTCAAGCACGGGCTGTGCAGGGATCTTGAGGAAATCCTGCGGCTCGTACTCGGCCACCTGGTCACCATAGGCGGTAAGCTTCTGGGTGAAGTAACCGAAGCGGTACAGGAAACCGACGGCGACGAGGTTGACGTTCATGTCACTCGTCTCCTTGAGGTAGTCGCCGGCGAGGATGCCGAGACCACCGGAATATATCTTGAGCGAGGTATCCAGACCGTACTCCATGCAGAAATATGCGATGGACGGGTCGGTCCTCTCCTCCTTGGCCGCCATGTAGGCGTCGAACTCGGCCATCACGGTGTCGAGCTGCTCAAGGAAAGCCTCATCCTTGGCCAGGGCGTTGAAACGCTTGATACTCACCTTGTCAAGGATATACATGGGGTTGTGGCCGGACTCGGTCCACATGGCCGAGTCAATGGTCTTGAACAGGGCCTTGGCGCTGTCGTTCCAGCACCACCAAAGGTTTTTACACAGTCTTTCAAGTCCGGAGATCCTCTCCGGAAGGTGACGGGTTACCATGACGCTCTTCCAAGACGGAGCGTCTATATTGAAACTCGGATATTGCATTTTCTTTTCTTCTTTGACGGACGGATACTCTCCGATCCTGGCTATAACCTTTTCGATGGCCTTCGAATAGGCTTCATTGTAAAACTTGATCTGATTCTCCCAGAGAGCGATGTCAGCCACATCCCTGGCAGAGGTACGGTAGCGGAGCCTCCCGGCTTCGTCGAGACCTGCGATCTCCCGCACACGCGCGGCGACCGCATCGACCACCTCGAAATAATTGTCGTCGTCCCTGTCCACCACGGCGATGCCGGGGTGGTCCTTGCCGTAATAGTCCCTCACCCACTGGCCGAAGCCTGCCAGCGAAGTAGTGAGCGTGGGTACGCTGAAAGCGAGGCTCTCAAGCGGGGTATAGCCCCAGGGCTCATAGTATGACGGGAACAGGGTGGCATCCAGACCTACGAGAAGGTCATAGTACTTCATATTGAAAATTCCGTCGCCTCCGTTGAGATAGGAGGGGACGAAATACACCTTGACGGTGTCACCGGGGTTGTTGTTCAGGCCGACCTCGTCGAAACGGCGGCTGATAGTGTCCCACTCGGGATTCATCAGGGCGTGGGACACCTGGGTGGTATAGTCCCCTTCTCCCGAAGAAAGCTTCTGCAGCAGGGCGCGGTCAGGACCGTTGTGCCCGCTCGGGATCATAATGAAAGCGTGCACTTCCTTGCCCCCGAGATCTGCCTTCTTCATCTTCGCAAGAGCGTCGATGAAGACGTCGATACCCTTGTTGCGATACTCGTAACGCCCGCCGATGCCGATCAGCACCGCGTCCTTCGGGACCTCGGTCCCGCACATAGCGGACGCGACTGAGATCAACCGCTTGCGGGCGGCCGCCCTCTTCTCCTTCCACTCCTCCTCGGAGGAAGGAGTGAAGCTGTTCTCGAATCCGTTGGGAGTCACGATATCCACCGGACGTCCGTGGAACTGGGCGCACTCGCGGGCGGTGATGTCGCTGACCGTGGTGAAAACGTCGGCGTTCCTCGCGGAAGTCTTCTCCAGCGAATGGCGGGCCACTACGCCGAAGCGCCTGGCCATCTCGTCGCCGTCATATCCCTTGAGATTCTTGTAGAGAGGAAGGTTGTTGCCGCAGATGCAGCGGCCAATCATCGTGGCGTGGGTCGTGAAGACGGTGGCGACGGGTATGCCGGCGTCCTTTATGTAAAGGAGGCCGGCTCCGGTCTGCCACTCGTGGAACTGCGCCACCACCTTGTCGGTGGAGTAGAGGTTGAAACGGTAGAAGCTGGTGATCACGCGCCCGGCGGCATAGCCGAACAGGGCGGACTCCTTGTAATCCCAGTTGCCGCTGATGGAATCGACGCCGAAACGCTTCCAATACTCCGCGAGGACCTGGTCCTGTTTGGGAAGGAACTGCTTGTAGTCTACGAGTATGGCCACAGGCTTGCCGGGGACGTTCCAGCGTCCGATACGGACACGGATACCCTCCTCGGCTGCCTTGACTTTCCAGTTGCGGTACAACGCGGCATCCTCGATGAAATCGGGATTGTCCTCGGTATGCATCCACACATCCGGACCGACCATGATATGGCGTCTCCCGAGCATGGCCTTCTGGTGAAGGGCCTTGGTGGAGATCACCGTATAGATCCCGCCTACCTTGTTGCAGACTTCCCAGCTGACTTCGAACAGGTAGTCGGGGCTCAATAGCTTTTTATCCATCAATTGTTTTCAGCTGTTTTAAGTTCGTATGCCTCGTCCGTACGGATAATGAAGTCGCTCAACACGTTCATGTAGTTGATGAAGGCTTCATAAGGGGTGTCATACGGATTGAAGTATTTGTGCACTTCCCCGTCGGAGAAGAATTTGGTACACATGTAATACAGGTGGTCGCTCTCCTGGAGGTGACCGAAATCCGACCACAGGACGGGATCGTTCAGGATCGAAAGTTTCTCGGTCAAGCCATAGAGCTTGGAGAACGCATCGTTCTGGAGCTCGTTGCCGAGCCATGCGGTCACGTCGCGCTCCTCGTCAGCCCACGAGATGGCCTCGGGAACCGAAAGGGCGTCGATGGCTTTGTGCTTGCGGGAAGCGCGGGCAGGGGTGACGAACTCGAAAGTACCGTCGGCGATGACGGTTTTCGGAAGGGCACGCATGAAGTCGAAGATGCCGCTCTGTGCACTCTGGTGCTCGCCGAAGGTTTCGTAGTCCATGAAGAGGTTGATAATGTCGCCTCCGTCTGCAACGGCGCTCTTGAGCCAGTCGACATACTTCTCGGCCGTAAGCGGCCAGTCCTCCCAACCCTGGTTGGAGAAGCGGAATGCGATATCGTCGCTGAGCTGGTAGTTCCTGAGGAGGAGCTTGAGCTTTGGCTGGATGTCATCGGTATAGATATAGTTGGGGCTCCTCCATCCCATGATGTGACGGGCGCCCTCGGTGAGCATGGTCTTGTAGCCGAGGTTATAGACGGCATCGCCGATGGCGTCGGAATAGATAAGCTCGGTGTTGCGGAAGGAGACGGGCTTCACACCGAAATACTGCTCGATGGCAGCCTTGTGCTTCTCCACCTGGTGCTTGAACTCGGCGTGGGATGCGAGCGAAGCAAGCGAGTGGTAATAGGTCTCGCCGAGGAACTCGACGCTTCCCGTAGCCGCGAGGCGGCGGAAGCTGTCGATCACCTCCGGAGCGTAGCGGTCGAACTGCTCAAGCGCGGAACCGGTGATGGAGAACGCCACCTTGAACGCTCCCTTGCTCTCCTCGATAGCCTGGAGGAGGAGTTCATTCATAGGGAGGTAGCACTTCTGGGCTATCCTCTTGAGGATGGTCCTGTTGGCGAAGTCGTCATAGTAATGCGAGTCCTTGCCGATATCGAAGAACCTGTACAATCTGAGTCTTGTCGGCTGGTGTACCTGGAAGTACAGACATATACTCTTTTTCATATCAATTGATTTTTGTTGTTTCTTATACCAGGGATTCGTAAACCGCCTTGAGCTTGGCGGTGGCGCCGTTCCACTTGAGGGCGTTGACCTCGTCGTAGCCGTTGGTCGCAGCGAAATGCGACAGGGCGGGATACTGGAGGAGGGCGTAGATGTCATCTGCAAGCATGTCGACATCCCAGAAGTCCACCTTGAAGGCGTACTTCAGGACTTCGGCCGCGCCGGACTGCTTGGAGATGATGGAGGGAACGTTGGTACGCATGGCCTCGAGCGGGGAGATGCCGAAAGGCTCCGACACGGAAGGCATGATGTATACGTCCGAGAGGGCGAACATCTTCTGCACGTCGGTTCCGCGGAGGAATCCGGTGAAATGGAACCTGTCGGAAATGCCGAGACGGGCGACGTGGCGGATGGAGCGGTTCATCATGTCTCCGCTGCCCGCCATAACGAAACGCACGTGGTCGGTACGCTTGAGGACCTTGGCCGCAGCCTCGATGAAATACTCGGGGCCCTTCTGGAAGGTGATGCGGCCCAGGAAGGTGACGACCTTGTCCTTCACCCCGCGGTCAACGCGGAGGTTTTCCCTGCCGCTGAAGTCCACCGCATTGTGGACGGTGACGACCTTGGCGGGATCGATATGGTACTTGTTCACCACGATATTGCGGGTGAGGTCGCTGACGGTGACGACACGGTCAGCGGCCAGCATACCGCGCGTCTCGATGTCGAGGACGCGGGTATCGATATGCTGCTCGTCACCGCGGTCGTAGGACGTCGCATGCACGTGAACCACGAGGGGCTTGCCGGTAAGCTCCTTGGCGGCGATGCCGGCAAGGTAGGTGAGCCAGTCATGGGCGTGGATGACGTCGAACTCGTCCTTGTGCTGCATTGCGATGGTACCGCCCACCATGGCGTAGCGGGCCACTTCCTCCATGAGGTTGGAGCCGTACTTGCCCGAGAACTTGAACTTGGTCCCGTGCTGTATGGAGAAGTCCTTGACCTGGCGCTTGCGCTCTTCCTCGACGAGGGTTTCGAACTCGTCGGGATTGACGTAGGGCACAAGGCTGCTGTCGATATGTATGAACTTGACCTTGTCGAGGAACTCGTCAACGGAGGAGCTGACGGTATCGACCGCAACGTCGCTGGCGTTGATGATGGTCGTGGCACTCTGGTCCTCGTCTCCGGATGCCGAAGGCATCACGAAGAGAGTCTCTACGCCGTTGTAGGCCAGTCCCTTGACGATTCCTTCACAGGCGGTGCCGAGACCGCCGGCGATATGGGGAGGAAACTCCCATCCGAACATGAGTACTTTCATATCCTAGTCCTCCTTGTATTTGTTGATGATGTAGTCCACGGCCAGGAGAGCGGCGGTGCTGAGGGCGGAGGAGATGGCTCCGTGAGCCTCGTGCGGCGGGTCTCCGTCGTAAAGCTCGGAGAATGCGCCGACGCCGTGCTTGGAGAGGTCCTCGTAGAAGCCCTCGATAAGCCACTGGGCCTTCTTGACGAAGGACTGGCCCTTCACCCTGAAACTGACGTCGCAATAAGGCTCCAGCAGGAACGGGAACGAACAGCCCTGGTGATATGCGAGGTCACGTTCGATCTGAGTGCCTTCGTAAACTCCCTTGTAATTGGCGTTACGGGGCGAGAGGGTGCGGATGCCCCTGCTGGTCACCAGCTCGTTGTCGATGACGCGCAGGACCGAAGCGAAAAGGTCTTCGTCCACAGGTGAATACTTGACCCAGATGGCATACAGCTGGTTCGGACGGATGTCCATGTTCTGTCCCGCACCGTCGACATAGTCGGCGAGGCAGCCCCTGGAGGCGTTCCAGAACATCGGCATGTAGTTTTCCTTGACCATGTCCCTGACCGGGGTCCAGCGGGCAGTGAAACTGCCGTCCTTGGACCCGAAGCGGGACTCCATCTCGATGGCAAAACAGAGGGCGTTGTACCAGAATGCATTGGTCTCGACCTGGTATCCTGCACGCTCGGTGACGGGGATGCCATGGATGTAGGCGTTCATCCAGGTGAGGGCGACGCGGTCCATCTGCGCCCAGAGCAGGCCGTTGGGCTGCATGGACACTTCCTTGCGCTCGCCGGGGCCGTAACTCTCGATGATGCCCTTGACGGTGCCGCCGTATTTCTTCCACACCTTGGCGGGATCGGCGCCGAAGTCGTCGATGTACTCCTGTAGGATGATGGGCATATAGAGGGGCGACTCGACCTGGGTGGTGCGGCGGAACAGGCGCTCCTGCTCGTCGGCGATGAGGTTGTCGAGGATCTCCTCGAACTCCGCGGCATTGCCGTTGGCATAGAGCGTCAGGCCCGGAAGGGCCACCAGCGTCTCACGGAGGAGGCCGGTATAAAGCCAGGAGAATCCTGCCGTGACCTTCTTGCGGTTGTTGTGGTTGCAGATGAGGGTGTCGGCGCAGCGGACGAGCTGCTCGCGGCTGTTGGTGACTTCGGGAGTCTTCTTCAGAAGGTCGTTGAACTTGCGCTTGATCGAGGCGGGATTGGCTTCGACGGTGGAGGCGGAGAAGACCACGGACTCGCCCTCCTTCATGTCCATTTCGAATACGCCGGGGACCAGCAGGTCCTCGCGGCAGTCGAAGCCGCGGCGGTATTCGTCGGAGTAAGTGACGCCCTCATACCAGTAAGGCATGTGCCTGTAGGTGGCGGACTTGTCGCTCAGCTGGAGGAAGAGGTCCGGGAAATTGGAATACATCCGGAAGGATGCGCCGCCCGGGATCGACGTGTAGCCGATGTTGGCCACGGGATTCTGGACCGTCAGCGAGTGGATGTTGCGGAAAGCGAGGAAAGGCTTGAGCTGCAGCCGGATCTTCGCGGGAGCCTTGACGAGGTCGAAACGGATAAGGACCTGGTCGGTGTCGGGCACCAGGATGATACTCTTGGTGAAAACGACCTCACCGACCTTGTAGGTGATCTGCGGGACGGGGTCGGCCTTGAAATCGACCACGTACTTGTGCCCGCGGGGCTCGTAGATGTCGCCGTAGCAATGGATACCGAGGTTGAACTGCTTGCCGTTCACCACGAGACTCTCGTCGAGCGAGGACAGGAGCAGGAACTTGTCACCGCCGAAGCGGTCGAGCGTCACTGCCAGGAGTCCATGGTAACGGCGGGTATTGCAGGTCACGATGGACGTATTGCAGTAGGCGCCTGTCTTGTTGGCGCTGATAATCTCTCTCTTCAGCGAATATGAGAGATTGACCAGCTCGGACTTGTTGAACTTCAAAAAAGCCATAACTATATAGTATTCTAAACTTTATACAATCTTCACCCCTCAGTGCACAAAACCAAAGCGCACCGGCTCGGCAAGTACAGATACAGTGTATCATCCAAATTCTGAGGGCCGTTCGGCGATTTTGCGTGGACCGTGAAATGCTCTTCCCCACGCTTCACGCGTTCAAAACCGTTGAACTCCCTCTGGTCGGTGTCCAGTGTTATCGTATATTTGCCGGCAGGTGCCGCGAATCCGTAATCCGTAAAGGATGCGGTGGGATTGAAATTGAATGCAAAGATACAGTTTCTTCTCCTGAATATCAAGATTTTCTTCTCTTCGTCAGCGACGAGCAGGCTGGGCGCATCGACGAGCAGCGACTTTTTGCGGACGAGATGTATCATGTCCCTGTCGAAGTTGCGGAGGTAACGGTACCGCAGGTAGTCGGGCTCGGCGAGCGACCACTGCCTGCGGGCATGCTGGTAAGACCAGCCGTTGCCCTCGCGCGGGAAGTCTATCCATTCCGGATGTCCGAATTCGTTGCCCATGAAATTGAGGTAGCCGTTGCCGGCCGTGGCGAGCGTGAGCAGGCGTATCATCTTGTGCAGGGCGATGCCGCGGTCCACTATGGGATTGGAGGACTCCATGTTCATGGAGAAGTACATCTCCTTGTCCATCAGGCGGAAGATAAGGGTCTTGTCCCCCACCAGGGCCTGGTCGTGGCACTCAGCATAGCTGATGGTCTTCTCATCCGCGCGCTTGTTGGTGAGCTCGTACCAGATCTCGCCCATGGACCATTGCTCATCGCTCTTCTCCTTGATCCATTTGATCCAATGGTCGGCCACGCCCATGGCCATGCGGAAGTCGAAGCCGACTCCGCCAGCGGCTATGGGGGCGGCAAGGCCGGCCATGCCGCTGACGTCCTCTGCGATGGTCATGGCGTTGGGGTCGATCTCCTTTACCAGGAGGTTGGCCAATGCCAGATATGTAACGGCATTCTCGTCCACGCCTTCGTTGAAGTAGTTGTCATAGCCGACGAAGTCCTTGCCAAGGCCGTGGTCCCAGTAGAGCATGCTGGTAACTCCGTCGAAACGGAAACCGTCCAGATGGTACTCCTCCATCCAGAACTTGCAGTTGGACAGGAGGAAATACTTGGTCTCGGACTTGCCGTAGTCGTAGCAGCGGCTGTCCCATGCCGGGTGATGGCCCTGAGGGCCGCTGTAGAAGTACAGCGTATCGTGACCGTCGAAATTGCTGAGACCCTCGAGCTCGTTCTTGACCATGTGCGAATGCACGATGTCCATGACGACGGCGATGCCCTTGGCATGCGCGGCGTCGACGAGCGCCTTGAACTCCTCCGGAGTGCCGAAGCGCGAGCTCAGCGCGAAGATGTTGGAGACCTGATAGCCGAAGGAGCCGTAGTACGGATGCTCCTGAAGGGCCATGATCTGGAGGACATTGTAGCCCAGGTCCGCGACCTTGGGCAGCACATCCCTGCGGAAATCCTCAAAAGTGGAGACTCCTTCCTTCTCCCCGCTCATGCCAATGTGGCACTCGTAGATGAGGGGATTGGGACGTTTGCCGGGACGGCGGTGCTTCCAGACATAAGGCTGGGCAGGATCCCAGACCTGGGCGCAGAACGCCTTGGTATCGGGATCCTGGACAGTACGGGTGACATAGGCCGGCAGGCGCTCACCGCCACCACCGACCCACTCGATGTAGAGCTTGTACAGGGCGCCGTGGCTGAGGAACATCCCGGGAAGGGTGATCTCCCAGTTGCCACCGCCGGTAGGCTTGAGGGCGTACCCTTCGGTACGGTGCCAGTTGTTGAAGTCTCCGACGAGATAAATCCTGGTAGCGTTGGGGGCCCACTCGCGGAACACCCAGCCTCCGTCCTCCGTACGGTGCAGGCCGTAGAACAGGTGGTTGTTCACCCCGGCTGACAGCGAACCGCCGACGGCCATCTCGTCACGCGTCTGCAGGATGCGCGCGTGACGCACGTCGATGGCCGTGCGGAAAGGCATCAGGTACGGATCGGTATCATATATCATCTTCCTTTTCATATCCTACTCTTCAAAAGCCGTGTCGACCTTGTCGCGGACCGTGCGCAGATATGCGCGGCACTTGGCGACAAGCTCCCCGGACTGTTTAACGTAACGGTCTATGTCCTCGAGGCCGGTGGACGGGTCCTCGACCTTCTTCGCGATCTCCTCGAGGTCCGCTACCGCCTTCTGATAGTCAAACTCTTCCATATCATGCAAAAATAGCAATATTTTTACGAAAAAAGGCGCAATTCACGCGCCGATTTAAAACGTTTTGTCATTTTTGCCTGCAATATATCTGCACCGGGCATCCGGTCAGGTCGAAACAGGCCCGCAACTGGTTTTCGAGGAAGCGTTTGTAAGGGTCCTTGATGTACTGCGGGAGGTTGCAGAAGAACGCAAACGCCGGGAACCTCGTGGGGAGCTGGGTAATGTACTTGACCTTGATGTACTTGCCCTTCCATGAAGGAGGCGGAGTCTCCTCGATGATGGGCAGCAGGGCTTCGTTGAGCTGCGCAGTGGGGATGCGCCTGCGGTAATTGTCCGACACCCGGGCGGCGGCGTCCAGCACGTCCATGACCCTCTGCATCTTCACCACCGAGGTGAATACGATGGGGACATCATCGAACGGGGCCAGGCGGGCGCGGAGGCCTTCGGTGTAGTCGCGCATGGTGTTCTGGTCCTTGATGAAGAGGTCCCACTTGTTCACCACCAGCACGCAGCCCTTGCGGTTCTTCTGGATGATATTGAAGATGCTCATGTCCTGGGCCTCCATGCCTGTGGTAGCGTCGATCATGAGTATGCATACGTCGGCGCGCTCGATGGCGCGCATGGAGCGGAGCACCGAATAGAACTCCAGGTCCTCGTGGACCTTGGATTTCTTGCGTATGCCGGCGGTGTCGACGAGCATGAACTCGTGGCCGAACTTGTTGTAATGCGTCTCGATGGAATCCCTGGTCGTACCGGCCACGGGCGTGACGATGTTCCTCTCCTCGCCCAGGAGGGCGTTGGTGAGGGACGACTTTCCTACATTAGGCTTGCCGACGATGGCTATCCTGGGGATGCCCTCGTAAGGGTCCGCGGCGGGAGTCTCCTCCTTGGGCAGGACCCGCACGACTTCGTCGAGCAGGTCGCCCGTCCCGGAGCCGTTGGCCGCGGAGATGCTCCACAGCTCGCCCAGGCCCAGTCCGTAGAACTGATAGGTATCAAACACCTTTTCGCCGGTGTCGACCTTGTTCACGCAGAGGATGACTGGCTTCTTGGAGCGGCGCAGCACGTCCGCTATCTCGGCATCATAATCCGTGATGCCGGTGGCCGCCTCCACCATGAAGATGACGGCGTCGGCCTCCTCTATGGCTATCTCCACCTGACGGCGGATGGCCTTCTCGAATACATCCTCGGAGTTGGAGGTGTACCCGCCGGTGTCGACTACGGAGAACTCCGAGCCGCACCATTCGCATTTGCCGTAATGCCTGTCGCGGGTGACACCGGCGGTGTCGTCCACGATGGCCTTCCTCATGCCCACCAGACGGTTGAAGAGGGTCGATTTCCCTACGTTCGGTCTCCCGACTATCGCTACCAGGCTCATAACTTGTGTTCTTTATAGAGCGCGCAGCCCTCGCACGCTTCGGTTATCTCTCCGGAGCAGTGCTCCGGCACATCAGCCTTCTTCTTCCGGCTCAGGACATCCTCCTCGTGCATGCAGCGGATGCCGAGACGGCGCATGTCCTTGTTCTTGCTGACCTCATACTCGGGGAACTCCCCGTCCTTGCGGAATATGATGTTGAAGCACATCCCGAAGACGCAGACGAGTATGACGGCAAGTGACAGGAGGAATACTTTCATGCGGGTCTAGAAGATGAATTCGGGGCTGATAGGCTCGTAATTGTATACTTTCCTGATGATGGAGGCAAAGGTGCCGGTCATGCTCAGGACCTTGATCTTGTGCGTATCCTTCCCTGCAGGGAGGGGAATGGTATCCGTGATGAACACCTCGGAAAGCTTCGACGCGTTGATGTTGTCGAACGCGGGGCCGGAGAGGATGCCGTGGGTGGCGCAGGCGCGCACGCTGGCGGCGCCCATGTCCATGAGGACATCGGCGGCCTTGGTGAGGGTGCCCGCCGTATCGATCATATCGTCGACGATGATGATGTTCTTGCCCTCGACCTCACCTATGGCGGTGATCTTCGACACGACATTGGCCTTGGCGCGGGACTTATGGCAGATGATCACCGGGCAACGGAGGTCCTTGGCATAGGCGTTCGCGCGCTTGGCGCCGCCCATGTCAGGGGCAGCTATGGCGAGGTCGGGGATGTTCATCGCCTTGATGGACGGGATGAAAACCTTGCTGGCGTAGACATGGTCGACAGGGAAATCGAAGAAACCCTGGATCTGGTCGGCATGGAGATCGCATGTCATCACCCGGTCGGCGCCGGCCGCACGGAGGAGGTTGGCGGCGAGCTTGGCTCCGATGGAGACGCGCGGACGGTCCTTGCGGTCCTGACGTGCCCATCCGAAGTAAGGGATGACGGCGATGACCTTGTCTGCGGAGGCGCGCTTGGCCGCGTCGATGCAGAGCAGGAGCTCCATAAGGTTCTCCGCCGGGGGGAAGGTCGACTGGATGAGGAATACGGTGGCTCCCCTGACGCTTTCCATGTAGGCGGGCTGGAACTCTCCGTCACTGAAAGGGGTGACCTCGAGGTTGCCGAGCCGGAGTTCCGGTTCCTCCGGGCTCTTGGTCGCGTTCAGTCCTTCGATCACTTTGGCTGCAAAGTCCCTGGAGGCCCTGCAGGCAAAGATTGCCATACGATGTACGTTGTTCATATCAGTTATTGTGATTGGCTAAAACATTGTCTATGTAACCCAGTATCTCTTCCCTGCCCATGCCGGTGGAGGATGAACTCCGGAATGACGGAGGGAGCTCCTCCCAGTCCTGCAGCAGCAGCTCCTCGTCCCGGGCGATCTGCGCAGCGAGCACGTTGGGACCCTGCTTGTCGCACTTCGTGTAGATGATGCCGAACGGTATGCCGTTCTCGCCGAGCTCGGCGATGAAGTCCAGGTCGATGCGGCTGATGTCATGCCGGGAGTCTACCAGTACGAAAAGCATCATAAGCTCCTCGGAATTGTGTATGTAATCGCGTATGACCGCCTTCAACTCCTCCCTGGCCTTCTGCGGGAGCTTGGCGTAGCCGTATCCGGGAAGGTCGACGAGATACCAGCTGCCGTTGATCAGGAAATGGTTGACGAGCTTGGTCTTGCCGGGGGTGGAAGAGGTGACGGCGAGCTTCCTGCGGCCGGTGAGCATGTTGATAAGTGAGGACTTGCCGACGTTAGATCGGCCGATGAAAGCGAACTCAGGCAGTTTCTGCTTGGGCTTCTGGCTTGTCCTTGTGCTGCTGCCTGCGAAGCTGGCGTCAGTGATCGTCATGGGGGTCCTCATAAAAACGCGTGCAAAGATAACAATTTTCCAGCAATTATTTTCCTACCTTTGCAATGAAACAAGGCCTATTTTTCATGGAAATGGAGTACATCGATCTCTACACCTTGCAGAACAGTTTGAAACTGGGTCTGGAGGACCTGTTCCCGGAGAAGGTCTGGGTGCGGGCGGAGATCGCGTCCGTCAGCCTCAAGGCCAACGGACACTGCTACATGGACCTGTGCCAGAACGGCCCAGACGGCATGGTAGCCAGGGCGAAAGCCGTCATCTGGAGATCAAAATACTACGCCCTCAACCAATACTTCGTGGCCGCCACCGGTTCGTCCCTCCAGGCGGGGATGTCGGTGCTCGTCAGGGTCCAGGTGACCTACAGCGAGCTCTACGGCCTCACCCTCACTGTGGATGACCTCGACCCGCAGTTCACGCTCGGCGAGCAGGAGCTCGAGAAGCGCCGGACCATAGCAAAACTCGAAGCCGAAGGACTCCTGGACAAGCAGAAGGAGCTCGTCCCGGCGGCGCTGCCGTATGCGCTGGCCGTCATCACGGCGCGCGACGCCGCCGGCTACGGCGACTTCTCGCGCCACCTGCACGGCAACGAATACGGCTTCGCGTTCCGGACAGACCTGTTCGAGGCGACGATGCAGGGCCCGGCCGCGCCGGAGTCCATCGTGGACGCCCTCGACCGCATCGAGAGTTCCGGAACGGCATACGATGCGGTCCTCATCCTGCGCGGCGGCGGCTCGGTCCTGGACCTGACCTGCTTCGACGACTACGGCCTCTGCTGGCGCATCGCCAACTGCCCTGTCCCGGTCTATACCGCCATAGGCCACGACCGGGACCGCCACGTGGCCGACATGGTCGCCCATGTGAGCGTCAAGACACCGACGGCCCTTGCGGATGAGTTCATAGACTGCTACATGGCCGAGGACGAGCGCATAAGCGCCTTCGGAGTGCGGCTGCGCCTGGCGTTCCTGAACAAGGTGAACGCCCTCTCGTCGCGCGTCGACCTGCTCGAGGCAAGGATACTCGCGGCGGACCCGCGCGCCATATTGAAGCGCGGGTACATCCTCGCCGCGGACGCCCGCGGTCGCGTCCTGAAGTCCGCGGACGCGGCCTCACCCGGCGACAGCATCTCGCTGATGTTCGCGGACGGAACCCTCGACTGCGAGGTCAAGGGACGCAGATAGAAATGAAAAGCCCCGCTGTCGCAGCGGGGCTTTTCATTTTCATAAACCAACTTATTAACCAAAACAGTCTTAAACGATCTGCTTTTTGATTAAGCAAGTCCCGTGCCAAACTATTGGACCCGCTCGATTTTAAGTTGCTGTATCTTGCAGTCGCCGTCCCTCACGCTGACGAAAATGGTGACGTTGAAGGTCTCGCCGCCGGCATTGAGGGTACCAAGCGCATATTTCATGTTGGGACGGCCGGCTATGTGGCTTATCTCGAACTTCCTGGGGGTGTAAGTCTCGAAGAATGACTTCAGTATCTGCTTGGCCTGGCTC
>Ga0310695_10002356_pt1 | contig 40169 bp, 33 predicted proteins | sample RumenRJG_04DNA_FD_203882 | JGI IMG/M metagenome (GOLD analysis project Ga0310695, IMG submission 203882) | Bovine rumen microbial communities from Lethbridge, Alberta, Canada - RJG_04 (v2) (version 2) | ecosystem: Host-associated > Mammals > Digestive system > Stomach > Rumen | place: Canada...
AAATCGGCGATTGGAGAATTTTTTAATTCTTCGCTCATTTAAATTGTTAATAATAAGTTAGTTAAACAGCCTTTTCGGACTCGTTCCCGAAAAGCGCGACTGCAAAGGTACAACAAATTTCCTGATCCACAAGCAAAAACGCCACAATTTTCTAAAAAACACCCGATTTTTAAGAAACAACTGATAATTCTGATATTTCTGACGGCATACGTCTGGAAACCCTATCAAAACGGGCAGGTCAGGGGCTGTCTCAGTAGGGTTAAAAAAACCGACTCCATGGTCTTGCGATAATAGTGTCGCAAAACCATGGAGTCATATCCAGTGGACAAAAGACAAGAGCAGTGGCTACTTATCCTTTGGCTTAAGGCTATTTGTCATTGCTTCATCAAGAACATGCGATGATGTCGTATGACAGCAGCCTCACCAACTGATTAATCTTTTTTGAGAGTGAACTTGTAACCCAGCGTCAACTGGAATGCGAGGTTCTTGCTGTTGAGGTCGACCTTGTTCATATCGAACATCTTGGTGAGACCAAAGTTGTATCGGGCATCGAGCACAATGTTGCGGAACTCATAGGACAATCCTACGGGAATTGAAAGATCAAATTTTTTCACCGCATCCTCAAAATCAGCCTGAACGGTTGTGGCATCCATTTTAGATTTGATATTGAAACCCGGCTGAACACCTGCCTTAATAGCCAAACCTTTCACGATATAGAAATTGGCAACAATAGGAACTGTAAGGTAGTCCATCTTGTAAGTGACGTCATACTTGTCCTGCTTGGCACCCTGTTGTGAGTAATTGATACCCAAAGCGAGGCTAAAGCGGTTGGCCAAAGTGTATTCAAACTCGGGACCCACGACCATACCCACGCGGGCTTTGGTGTCCTTGGTGTTGTTGAAATCACCGGCACTGAAACCGATACGGGGCTGTATTGTCAATGAACCAGGTTCGTGCTGTGCAAAAGCACTGATTGATGCCATCATGATGGCTAATACTAAAAAGATCTTTTTCATCTTCTCTAAGTTTTAATATGTTAGTATAAAAATAATTAATTCATTAGGAATCAGCATTATTCATCAGTATAAAAGCCATTCTCGTTTTGATAAAGGATACTGTGGCCCCACAACAATTGAACACCCTGTTCGACGTCCTCGTTGTACATCAGATACTGGCCAATCGGCACACTGATGATGCCGGTCTCGGGATCAAAGTCACCATAAATCCATGTGTTATAGGACTTGTTCCACCACAATGGATTCTGGATATACACCTTGCCGTCGGTGCCATACACCATATTCATCTTGTCGGTAAACGGGGAGGACTGCACACCAAAGTAACCAGTGAAAATGGACATACCGGCACGGTTATAGGTGACCATCTCACCCTCGGGCTGATCGTAGATAACCGTGGGGATGACAGATGTCTCGGTGCGGGTGAGCAAGGTGCTCCACTCCAAGCAGCCTCCAAATGAGCCGTCATCAGCCCAGCAGCATGCCAGTCCATAGGCATTCCAGCGGTTCATGTCCTGGCCGGTGGCATCCGAACCGTCGGTGCCCTGCAATGCGATGTTGTCTCCATCGATGACATAGGTCACCTCTGTAACGTTCTCATCGACGGTGAACGAGATTGCCGGCTCGCCATCAACATACACAAGTTCTGTACGGCCCATGCACAACACAAGTTCTGTGTTATCAAACGGATCCTCAAAGATGGGCTGCCCCATTGGCACGGTGATGGTAGTGCCATCATCGCTCAAGGTGCCCTGAACCCAGCTGCTACCATAAGTTAAGTTGCAGTTAAACAGGATATTCTTCATGTAAACCACATTGTCGTCGGCAAATACCATATTCATTTTGCCGCTCTGCACATCAAGGCCCAGGTTGCCCTGGTCGGGGAAAACGCCCTGTCCTTGGACGCGCTGATAAGTCCTCAACTCGCCCTCGGGGAGTGTGGTAATGACCTTGCGGGGTCCATTGGTCTGCGGGGCTTGTAGTTTCTCGGCTTGCGACTGTGTCAAGGCAGCTCCTGCCACCTTGTTGTTCTTAACTTGACGCAGCGTGCCGGAATGCATCCGCATCATGTCAGCCTGGGCACTGAATGCCAGGGTGAGTACAGTCAACACTAATAATAATTATCTCATAAAAAACAAAAGTTAAAAGGTTAATACTAATACTATTAATTGGTTTGGTCAATGACTCAAAATATAGTCAATCAACATAGTCACGTCATTAATACCGATGATGCCATCCTCATCAAGATCGGCACAGGCTTCATCAAATGAACTGTCATTGACACCCATGATATAGTCTATCAATGCAGTAACATCAGCGATGGTGACAACACCATCACCATTCACGTCACATGTGATGGGAACAATATGATAGAATCGGCTCCACCAGTTGGTATTCCGATAGGCTTCTATTGCTGATTCAGGCACACGCAGTGTAGCGTAGTTATATGTATTGACGTGGAAACAAGACTCATTCAACATCTCGGGCGGCGTCGTTGCACAGCACGAAATGTCACGCAGGCAATAACAACCATAGAAAGTGCCTTCACCAATCGATGTGACATTGGGACCGATGGAAACGCTTGCAAGCTCATCACAGCCAGCGAAAGCAAGACTTCCAATCTGGGTGAGAGTCGTAGGCAAGACGACGTCTTTCAAACCATCACAGCTTTCAAACATCCTGACACCGAGCACAGTCAAGCCCTCGGGGAAATAGATATTCTTAACTCTATAGCAAGCGTAAAAAGCCGAAACGCCAATGTTGGTCAAAGAAGGTGGAAGGACAATCCTCGTCAACCCATAGCAGTGGGCAAAGGCTTCGCGGTCAATGGTGGTCAACTGGTCAGGCAGATATATCTGAGGTAGTGAATAGCAATTCTCAAATGCGGATGCACCAATTTTGGTTAAAGTATTCGGCATCATGACATCCATAAGATTAAAACAGAATTGGAACGTCGAGTGCGGGATGCTATCCAAATCGGCAGGGAGGACAACACTTGCCAATGTATCGCAATAGATAAACATGGAATGGCCCATCGATTCCAAACTTTCGGGCATCACCACACTCCTCAACCTGGGACAACCGTAGAATACCATGTCTTCCATGTGCTTGACCGTATTGGGTACCACGATACTTTCGAGTCCTGAACGGCAAAAAGCCGTTGTCTCGATTGTCGTGATTGTTGCGGGTATTTCGATGCTCTTCAAACTGTCACATTCACCCAGCAAACTCTCGGGTATTGCCGTTATAGAGTCTGGGATTTGGAAACTCTCAAGGCGATGACACCTGAAGAAGGCCGACTTGCCCAACGAGGTCACCGTATTAGGAATATCAATGTGAGTCAACGACATACATCCTGCAAAAGCATCCATTCCGATAGTCTTGACCGTTGAGGGAATATTGATATCTGTTAGCGAAACACAGCTTGAAAAAGCAGCCATTCCGATGTATGTTATCTTATCAGGGAGTACAACAGTCTTGAGACTGTCACACACATAAAAAGCCAAATCATTGACTTGCGTCAATTTCTCGGGTAAGGTAACATGAGTAAGGCTCTTGCAGAAAGCAAATGCCCAATCGCCGATATAGGTGACCGAGTTGGGCAAATCCACCTCCTTCAACGATGAGCAACCATAAAAAGCGCTTGCAGCGATATAGGTGACTTTATTGGGTACTGTGACACGTTTCAATGACGAGCAACCGCTAAATGAAGCTCGGAAAATGTGAGTCAATGAGCTTGGGAAATGGACACTTTCCAGCCCCGTACACATCTGGAACACGTTTCCGTTGACCGAAGTAATACCTTCAGGGATGTCAACAGTGGTCAAACCACTGCAGCCATAGAATGTCACAAAACCCAACGAAGTGAGCGAATTGGGCAAAACAATGCTCGTCATCGCCGTGCAATTATAGAAGGCCGAATCACCGAGAAGGGTGACAGGATAGGTCTGATTCTCATAAGTCACCTCAGAGGGTATCACGATATCGCCACTATAGGGCACATCTCCCTTGACGACCATGACTTGAGTACCTGACGATGCCTGGTAGCGACTGTAGTAAATACCATCTACCGCAAACTCATAAGCAGCGGCAGAAATTGGCAGCAGCAGTACCAGCAATAGTAAAGCAAATTGAGTAAGGTGTTTTTTCATAATGCTGATGATTAATGTTTATGTCAATAGTCTGCAAATTTACATAAAAAATGAACTCCTTGGCAAATAAAGAAACAAAAAATTAATTTTGGGATTTTTTTGAGAAAAATTAATGACTAAAGGCAACTCAAAACAGTAAGAAATGATTACCTTTGCACAGAAAATATTTAATGACTTCTTTGTTATGGCTGAAATGAAAGTCTTCTCGGGCACTAACTCACGTTATGTCGCCCTGAAAATCGCTGAGAAACTGGGTGTTGAACTGGGTAAAGTGAACATCTCGCGCTTTGCCGACGGAGAGTATGAGATATGCTATGAGGAGCCGGTACGCGGCGCCGAGGTGTATCTGGTACAGTCCACGTTTGGTGCCAGTGAAAACCTGATGGAACTGTTGCTGATGATTGATGCCGCCAAAAGGGCGTCGGCTCAAACGGTCATCGCAGTCATCCCCTACTTTGGCTGGGCACGCCAGGACCGCAAGGACAAGCCCCGCGTGTCGATTGCTGCCAAATTGGTTGCCAACATCCTGATTGCCGCCGGCATCGACCGCCTGATCACCATGGACCTGCATGCCGACCAGATTCAAGGTTTCTTTGACATTCCTGTTGACCACCTGTATGCCTCGACAATGTTTGTCCCCGATATTGCTGACTTACATCTCAAAGACATGGTCATCGCCTCGCCCGACGTGGGTGGAGCCAAGCGCGCCAACTCCTATGCCAAGTATTTCAATGCGCCGCTGGTGCTGTGCCACAAGCATCGTCAGCAGGCCAATGTCGTGGAGAGCATGACGATTATCGGCGATGTTCAGGACAAGGATGTCATCCTCATCGATGACATGGTTGACACCGCTGGAACAATCTGCAAGGCGGCATCACTGATGAAGGAGAACGGTGCCCGCAGCGTCCGTGCCTACATCTCCCACGCCGTGATGAGCGACCCTGCCAGCGAACGCGTCATGGCGAGTGGTCTCGACGAACTGGTGGTGAGCGACAGCATCCCCTTCGACACCGAGAAGTGCCCCAAGGTGAGGGTGCTGAGCGTTGACCAGATGTTTGCCTATGCCATCAGGCACGTCAACATCAAGCGTTCGATCAACGACCTCTTCCTGTTCAAATAAGGCTAAACCGCATAATATTTCTGTAAAATGATATCTTAAGAAGGGAATCGTCACGGTTCCCTTCTTTATTATGTCATAGTATTATTGGAAATGGGGAGAAAATGACGCATTGTGACTTTTTTGGACATTTTTTATTTGTTTTTCACATTATTTTTGTATATTTGCTGCCTTAGTAAGGATATCAGCAACAAGGGATAAACATCTGTATTAATAACCAATTTTGTTTAACTTTAACCATTCAACAATCATGATGAGAAAACTTCTTTTCGCACTGGCGTTAGGTTTCTCGATGAGTGCTATGGGTCAGGTGATGAATGTGACCTCGATCGATAAGGTCAATCTGCCTGACAAGGCTGCGGTAGCGGCAATCAGCCCCCAGGGCGATTATCTGCTGCTGACCAGCGCCACCAACCAGGGCCTCGTCAAGTTTGACCTGAACACCAATCAGAGCCAGGTGCTGAGCACCGCCGTCAGCGCGGGGCACAACGTGAAGATCTCGCCCGACGGCCAGACCGTCATCTATCGCGAGAGCACCTTCAACGACAAGCACCTGCGCCAATCGACGCTCAAGAGTGTCAACCTCGCCACGGGCGCCAGCCAAGTGCTCGTGAAACCCACCCGCGACCTTCAGGGTTATGCCGTGAACGCCACGAGTGTGGGAGCCGTGAACAAGGGCAAATACAGCAGCAAGGCCATCGGCGCTGCCAAAGCCCAAAAGTTGCCGGTTCTGTCGGTCAACAAGGGCAAACTGATGATCACTGTTGACGGCAAGACCCGTGAGCTCTGCCCCAACGGCACCCAGTTCAGTTACCTGTGGCCCTCGCTCTCGCCCGACGGTAGCAAGGTGCTCTACTACGTTGCCGCCCATGGCGCTTACGTGTGCAACCTTGACGGCAGCAATGTCCGCAAGGTGGGTGTGATGCGTGCACCGGTATGGTATGACAACAATACCATCGTGGGCATGCTCGACAAGGATGATGGCGAGTTCATCTATGCCTCGACCATCGTAGCCGCAACGCTCGACGGCACCACCCAGGTGCTCACTGGCGATGACACCATTGCCATGTATCCTCATGCCATTGCCGGCAAGATTGCCTTCAGTACTCCCGCAGGCGATGCTTATATTATTAACGTAACCAAATGATGACAGCTATGAAAAAGATTCTTTTACTTGCCGTAGCCGCCATCATGGCAGCTGGCGCCGTACAAGCTAAGACAGCTGACGAAATCCGCATTTATCTGAATCCCGGTCACGGCAGTTGGGGTCCCAATGACCGCCCGATGGCGACCATCCCCTACCCCATGTTGCCCGATACCGGACGTCCCGACACCAACGGTTTCTATGAGAGTAACACCAACCTGTGGAAATCCATCCAGACACGTGCTGAGCTCATCAAGATGGGCGTGAACCCCGAGAACATCACCATGTCAAGGTGGTTCAACGGCCCGTATCCCTATGTATCGGGTGCTGAAGATGCCGAAATCTACAACCGCCCCTTGTCAGAAATCTGTGAGGAGGTTGAGATAGGCAACTATGACATGTTCCTGTCTCACCACTCCAACGCCCACACTGACGGTAGTGCAACCAACTACCCGTTGATGCTGTATCGCGGCAATGACGGTGAAGGTGGTGACCTGGCTCCTGGTAGCCGTGCTATGGGACTGACCTGCTGGCCCATCTTCTACACCAACGAGATTGACCCGATGACCTACTACAGCCCCACGAGTCCCAACGTGCGCGGTGACATCGACTTCTATGGCAGTTCTTCGACGCGTGTTGACCCGAACACCGGCATGGCTTACACTGGCTACCTGGGCGTGTTGAAACATGGTGCTCCCGGCTTCCTGGTAGAGGGTTATTTCCACACCTACCAGCCTGCCCGCCACCGTGCGTTGAACATCGACTATTGCCATCAGGAGGGTATCCGCATCGCCCGTGGTATCGGTGAATACTTCGGCTTGACTCCCGTCAACAAGGGTTACATCATGGGTACCGTTAAGGACGTCCACAACCATCTCGTCCACAACCTGTACAACTACAATGCAGGCACGATGGACCAGTGGGCTCCCCTGAACGGCGCTGTTGTCATCCTGTACAAGAACGGTCAGGAAGTAGCCCGCTACACCACCGACCAGAACTACAACGGTGTGTTCGTGTTCGAGAACTTGGATCCCGGCACCTATACGCTGTCCGTTGAGGCCGAAGGTTACAAGCCCCTGGGCGATTACACCGCACCCACTGTTGACAGCGAGTGGCAGGAATGGATTGCCAAAGCTGCCGGCAACATCGTTGTAGAGGCCAACAAGACCACCTATGAGGTGCCCCTGCTGGAGGCCGAGGACTATGTGATTCCCGAAGGCCTGTACCAGAACTATCCCGAGCCCGAGCTGCCCGCTTACGTGAGCTCCCCCGAGAGGCTCGAACTGACCTGCGACAACGGCACCGAGTATGAGCTGGACGGCACTATCATGCGTATGCTCGTTCGCGGCGATAGCACCGTTGTGCTGACCAACGCCGCCGACGGCACTCCTCACGTGTACCTGATTAACAACGTTGACAAGGTGATTGTCAAGGAACTGAGCATCAACGGCATCGCTCCCGCCGAGCCCAACAACGCTGGTTTCTACAGCCGTCTGAAAGACATCTGCTTCACCGCTGATGACCAGCTTGTGGGTATCAACAGCGTTCAGACACAGTATGGCGCTGGCCAAGTTAATGAGGGCTTCCAGCGCGGCACCCTGCGCCTGTTCAAGTGGGCTGACTTTGACAGTGATCCCATCGAGTGGGTAACCACCCAGAGTTCAGCCAACTTCTACTACTATCGTCCTCAGTCAATCGTTATCGACGGTAACGCCGACGATTGCAACGTGACCATTATCGGCACCAATGACGCTGCTTCAAGCGCAGGTGGCATGAGGTTCCTCAAGCTGTCGATTGCTGATAACAGTATCACCAGCACGGTTTACACCGAGGGGACCATCAGCGCATCGAGCAACTTCACCAAGAACAAGATTGGTGAGCCGCAGATTGTACTTTCACCGCGCAATGACAAACAAGTCATGCTTGACGGTGAGAAAACCTTGATCATGGAGGTAGCCACCGCAAGTTCTAATGGTAAAGACAGTGAGGTAGTAGGACGCTTTGAGGACGAGGATTGCAACATTCCCGTTGTGGGCTCCTCATTCTTCAAGTATGCCCATCACCAGTACATGGTAACTCCTTACGTTGCCCCGCAGCGCGACGAAGCCGTTAATGTGGGCGGTATCAAGTTGTATGACATCACCGCTGGTTTGGATCAGGCTGCTCTGGTGGCCACCACCAACACCGACCTTGAACCGCTGGCTACCCAGTTCATGTCAACGGGTGCCGCTGTCAAGGGTGAAAACATCAACCTGTACCTGATGCAGGACAACAAGATCACCAAGTGGCAGTATCTTGCCAATCAGCAGCCTGGTGTCCCCGGCATCTATGCTTATGGTCTGACATTCTGCAATGACGATAAGGATTGCACCTTTACCTTCAACGCCAACGACGATGCTAAGTATGCTTACATCACCTTCTATGACACCGAAGGCAATGAACTTGGCACCATCGAGGTTCCCAATGTGAAGGAGGGTGAAAACACCTTTACCGTCAGTCTGAGCGACCTGCCTGCTGGTCCCGGTGATAACGTGACTTGGGCTGTAACCCTCGAGGGTTATGACATCACGAGCATCCGTCGCATCAACCCGACGACCCCGACTTACAGCGGCCAGTTGTTTGTTGCTGTCGATAAGTCGCCCAACAGCCCCAACATGGGTACCATCTATGTAGGTAACCGCGTTGGCAGCGGTAACGCCAATAATGGCGTTTACGTGTGTGACGCTATGGCTCAGCGCGTGACCGACGACCTGTATCGTGGCGGCCACAGCTGGAGCAGCAACTACCGCATGACAATGGACGAACTGGGTAACCTCTATGTTCCCGATTGGGGTGACGGCACATCGGGCGTTTACATCGCTAAGCCTGGTAAGATTGCTGAAACCTGGACCGAGTTCTTCGTGGGTTCACGCAACGGTGACGGTCTGATCACCAACGATGGTCAGCGTGTAGGCTCCTCGACGCCTGGCGTTGGCATTCGCGGTAAGGGTGAAAACACCAAGTTGTATGTATATCTTGAGGACTACATCGGTGCTTCTGGTTATGGCAATGGTGTGGGTGTTTACAACATCGGCCAGCCTGACGGCAGCATTGTTGACACCTGGACAACCGAACCCAACCAGTACTTCGACATCGGTGCATGGCAGCTCAACACCAACGGTAACGTGGTTGGCGATCCCATGGAACACGGTGTTTGGGTAGCACAGTACCGCAGCGCCGGCAACAACGCGTCGGGCGTTCCCTCACTCATGTTTGTTGACAACGATGGCAACATCACCTTCAACTCGGGACGCGCTCCCTACAACGAGATGCTCAACGGTAGCGACCGTGCAGCATTTGCCGTGAACGACGCTTCCAACCTGCTCGTCATCAACGATGGTAGCGATGTGCTCCAGTTCTTCGATATTACTTGGGACGGCAACACGCCTGTCATCTCACCCAAGTACTCGTACAAGACTGGCCAGGGCACCATCTACCAGATGGCATTTGACTTCGCCGGTAACCTGGTTTGCGCCGGTGGCAGCATCGGTATCTATTCAATCCCCGGCAACCCTGCTGGCTCTGGTGACATCGAAGACCAGGGTAACATCCACACGACACCTGCCGGTGGCTTGTTCATGGTTATCCCGATCCCGACCGCAGTTAACGAGGTGAAGGGCGAGAAGACCCTTGTCAGCGAGCGTTACTATGACATTCGCGGTATTGAGTACCGTGAGCCCATCCAGGGTGTGAACATCATCGTGCGCACCTACAGCGACGGCTCTACCCAGAGCGTGAAAGTCATCAAGTAAAACCTTCCCGCAGCGGTGAAATTACCGTTGCTAACCACCATACAGGCGGTTCGTGTTTCACGGGCCGCCTGTTGTATATACCGATATCCCCACACTAAGGCGTGAAAAATAATAATGCATTCAAAGGCTTATTGATTAAAAATCTTCGCGCCATAGCGTCTTAGCGTGGGGTTAGTGGCATGGTTTAGGCTATCTTTTAATAAATGGTGTTTCAGAGTTTTTCGTGATTCGGTGATTTTTTGTACCTTTGGCACCCGATTTGCTCATATAAGGGCAAACAAGACAAACACTGACCTGAATATGATAGATTTTTTAGATAATTTCGATGCCGAGATGAACGATGGCGGAGCACACGTTGTCCCCATCATCACCGAGATACATGAGGTGAGCGACGGCATTGACCTTCAAGATAATAAGGCCGAAGACATCCCCATCTTGCCGTTGCGCAACATGGTGCTGTTTCCGGCTATGACCATGCCGGTATCGGTGGGGCGGGAAAAGTCGATGCGCCTCATCAAGGAGGCCGAGGACAGCCATAGTCCCATTGCTGTCATCTGCCAATATGACAGTCATATCGAGGATCCCATTGAGAAGGACCTGTACCGCTATGGCACCATCGCCAGCATCATCAAGGTGCTGGAACTGCCCGACGGCTCAACCAACGTGATTTTGCAAGGCCGCAGCGCGTTCAAGTTGGAACGCATCACCTCGACCTCGCCCTACCTGCGCGGTTCGGTGACCCTCGTCGAGGACAAGATGCCGCTGATGGGTGACAAGGAGTTTGAGATGCTGATGCAATCCATTGCCGAGGTGACGGTGCGCATGTTGCGCAATATGGGTCAAAATGGCAGGGAATTGTCGTTCGCGATGAAAAACATCGACAATCCCATGTACCTGATGAACTTCCTCGCCACCAACATCGCCTTTGACCCCGACCAGAAGCAGCACATGCTTGAGGAGCGCGATATCAAGAAACGCGCCTACCTGCTCTACTCGCTGCTCATGCGCGAGGAGCAACTGGTGGAAATCAAAGCAAATATCCAGTCCCGCACACGCGAAGACCTGTCCCAACAGCAGCGTGAGCACTTCCTGCAGCAGCAGATTCGCACCATTCAGGAAGAACTGGGCACCGACGTCGATGATATAGAGGAGTTGCAGGAGCGTGCCTCCAAGATGAAGTGGAGCGACGAGGTGCAGCGGCAGTTTGACAAGGAACTGCGCAAGCTGGAACGCCTCAACCCGCAGACACCCGATTACTCGGTCGAGTATGCCTATTTGGATACCATGCTCAACCTGCCTTGGGAGACCTATACCGACGACAACTTCGACCTCAAGAAGGTGGAGGAGAAACTCAACGCCGACCATTATGGCCTGGAGAAAGTCAAAGACCGCATTCTCGAGCATCTGGCGGTGCTCAAACTGCGCGGCGACCTCAAGGCTCCCATCCTGTGCCTTTATGGCCCCCCGGGCGTGGGCAAGACCTCGCTGGGCAAGTCGATTGCCGACGCCCTCAACCGCGAATATGCGCGCATCTCGTTGGGCGGACTGCATGACGAGGCCGAGATTCGTGGCCATCGCCGCACCTACATCGGTGCTATGCCCGGACGCATCATCGCCGCATTGGCCAAGTGCGGCAGCGGCAACCCCGTCATTGTCCTTGACGAGATTGACAAGGTGGGCCAGGACTTTAAGGGAGACCCCGCATCGGCCTTGCTGGAGGTGCTTGATCCGGAACAGAACGGCCATTTCCACGACAACTACCTGGATGTGGACTATGACTTGTCCAAGATTCTGTTCATTGCCACTGCCAACAGCCTCGCCACCGTGAGCCGTCCCCTGCTCGACCGCATGGAGGTTATCGAGATCAACGGTTATATCCCTGAGGAGAAACTGGAGATCGCCAAGCGTCACCTCATCCCTAAGGAATTGGAGGAGAATGGCTTCAAGAAGAACGAAATCAAGTTCGGCAAACAGGTGATTCTCAAAATCATCGAGGACTACACGCGCGAGTCGGGTGTGAGACGCCTCGAGAAGCGTATCGCCACCGTGCTGCGCCGTGTCGCCCGCCACAAGGCGGCAGGGGACCCCTACCCCACCAGCATCAAGATTGATGACCTGAAGGAATACCTTGGGCCGGCTGATTACAGCCGTGACAAGTATGAGGGTAACGAGTTTGCGGGTGTGGTGACGGGACTGGCTTGGACTGCCGTCGGCGGAGAGATTCTCTTTGTTGAGTCATCGCTGGCACGTGGCAAGGGAGAGAAACTTACCCTCACGGGCAACCTGGGAGACGTGATGAAGGAGTCGGCGGTCATTGCCCTGCAATACCTGCGCTCCCATTGCTCACTGCTGGGCATCGATGCCGAACTGTTTGACAAGTACAACATCCACATCCATGTCCCCGAGGGTGCTATCCCCAAGGACGGCCCGTCGGCGGGCGTGACCATGGTGACCTCGCTCGCTTCGTCGTTCACACAGCGCAAGGTGAAGGACCACCTGGCCATGACTGGCGAAATCACCCTGCGCGGCAAAGTGCTGCCCGTGGGTGGCATCCAGGAGAAGATTCTTGCCGCCAAGCGTGCTGGCATCAAGGACATCATCCTGTGCAAGGACAATCGCAAGGACATCGAGGAAATCAACGAAATCTACCTCAAGGGCTTGACCTTCCACTATGTCAACACCATCAAGGAAGTCCTCGACATCGCCTTGCTCCCTGAGAAGGTGAAGGACGCCATCGAGCTGTAATGAATAATGAAAATGTATCGCGCTGCGCGCGAGAAATCAAAAAAAGAATTTTTAATATCAATATTCTTTGATTTCTTGCGCGCAGCGCAATCCATACGTTGATGGTTTGTGAGAATCAGTCGTCCAGGGAGCCTTTGTGCTTGGCTTTGCGCGTATAGGTCTTCTTGGAACGGTGAACACTATGTGACGAGTGGAAACCGGGGCCCAGCACCTCCTGCTGACCCTCACGGTTGCCACGACGCATCGCCTTGATCACATCATCAAGGCGAGATTTCTCCTTTTTATTCTTTTTCTTCAATACCATAACACCTCCAAACTCAACAATAATCATGCCAACACGAATAACCATAAATGCCCACGAATTGTCATTAATATAATTATTTATGAACATTCATGGAGATTCATGGACATTCGTGTAAATAATTGACACGACACATTGTTTTAACATGAATAACCATAAATGCCCATGAATTGTCATGAATATAATTATTTATGATCATTCATGGAGATTCATGGACATTCGTGTAAATAATTGACACGACACATTGTTATACCATGAATGGCCATTAATGATTGAGGGCGGATACCGTTGTGGTACCCGCCCTGCTCTATTGGTTTGGGAGAATTATTTCTCGAGTTCTTTCTTGATGCGCTCGGTCAACATGGGGACAATCTTGTGGAGGTCGCCAACGATGCCCAGGTCAGCCACGCTGAAGATGGGGGCGAACTTGTCCTTGTTGATGGCGATGATGAAATCGCTCTCTTCCATACCGGCAAGGTGCTGGATGGCACCGCTGATACCACAAGCCATGTAGAGGTTGGGGCGAACGGTCTTACCCGTCTGACCTACCTGGCACTCGTGAAGCATCACGCCGTTGTCAACCATGGCACGTGACGAAGCCACCTGTCCGCCGAGGACGTCGGCGAGAGCCTGCAGCTTGTCAAAGCCTTCCTTGTCGTGAACACCACGTCCACCGCTGACGAGGATCTTGGCCTCGGCGATGTCGGCCATCTGCTTGTCGGCCTTGATGGTCTTGACGAGTTTTACCTTAAACTTGCTGGTGTCGAACTTGGGAGCGAACTCGGTGATCACACCCTCGCGGCCTGCCTGGCGCTGCATCTTCTGCATCACACCGGGGCGCACGGTTGACATCTGCGGACGGTTGTTAGGGCAAATGATGGTTGCCATCAGGTTACCACCAAATGCGGGACGCGTCATGCGGAATTCGGGCTCATTATTCTGGTCGGGCTCAATCTCGAGCTTGGTGCAGTCGGCAGTCAGACCCGTCTTGAGGCGCGAAGCGATGCGGGGAGCCAAGTCACGGCCAATGGTCGTTGCACCGTAAAGCACGATGCTGGGCTTGCGCTCGGTGATGATCTGGCCAACGGCCTGGGAATACTGCTCACTCAAGAAGTCCTTCAACTCGGGAGCGTCAACAACGATGACCTCATCGGCACCGTACTCAACGAGCATCTGGGCCTGGTCCTTAATGCCTTCGCCCAGGAGCATGGCTACCACTTTCTCGCCAAGTGCATCAGCCAGGTCACGCGCTTTACCTAAAAGTTCGAGTGCAACGGACTGGATAACACCCTCGCGCTGCTCGGCAAAAACGAATACGTTTTTATAATCTTTCTTATCCATAATGCGATTCTGTTATATCAAACAACCTTAACAACATCGAACAACACAAACAACAAGAAAATGACGAAAACGCTTGTTGTTCAAGTTGTTGTTTATTGTTTTAGTTGTTTGAACATGTGACTTTTAGATAATGTGTTTAACTTTCAGTTGATTAACAATCAGCTCAACAGCCTCCTCGGGGGTCACCTCGTGAACCTCGCCAGGAGCCTTCATGGCCTTGGGGAACGACTTGAACACCTTGGTGGGCGAGCCAGCGAGACCCAGCTTGCCTTCCTCGACGTCAATCTTGTCGGCACTCCATACCTCTACCTCCTTGTCATAGGCCTCCATGATGCCGCTCACGCTCATGTAGCGGGCATCGAATGCCGAAGCAAGAACGGTCAACAGGCACTTGCCCTCGACCTCGAGAACCTGTACGCCGTCCTCGTTCTCCTTCTCCACCTCAAGGTTGCCGTTGTCAAGCACCTTGGCGCCGGCAACATAGGTGATCTGGGGCAGGCCCAGGTGCTCAGCGAGCTCGGGACCCACTTGGGCGGTGTCACCGTCGATGGCCTGACGGCCAGCGATGATGATGTCATAGTCCAGCACACGGCACAGGCCAGACAGAGCATAGGATGTTGCCAGCGTGTCGGCACCGGCAAACTTGCGGTCACTCAGCAGGATGGCACGGTCAGCACCCATTGCGAGGGCCTCGCGCAACATGACATCGGCTTGGGGGGGACCCATCGAAATCACAGTAACGTTGGCGCCAAACTGGTCTTTCAGTCTCAAAGCGAGCTCAAGACCACCCTTGTCATCAGGGTTCATGATGCTGGGAACGCCTTCTCGAATCAAGGTACCCTTCACGGGGTCAATCTTGACAACGGTGGTATCGGGAACTTGTTTTACACAAACGATGATATTCATCGTGGATTCATTAGAGTCCTGCATGCCTGCAAGTCTCGTTTCCCGTATTGCACCATCATATTTTTTTATCTCAACAGCCATTTATTATTCCTCCATATTTATTTAAACAATTGACCAGCGATAACCATGCGCTGTACCTCGGATGTACCCTCATAGATCTCGGTAATCTTGGCGTCACGCATCATACGCTCAACAGGATATTCACGGGTGTAACCGTAGCCACCATGGAACTGTACGGCCTTGGTCGTCACTTCCATAGCGGTCTCGGCAGCAAAGAGCTTAGCCATAGCGGCATCGGCGCTGTAGGGCAGGTGCATGTCCTTCTTCCAGGCGGCGCTGCGCACGAGCAGACGGGCAGCCTCGACCTTGGTCTTGAGGTCGGCCATCTGGAACTGGGTGTTCTGGAACTTGGCGATAGCGCGGCCAAACTGCTTGCGCTCCTTGGTGTACTTCACGGTCTCGTCGATAGCACCCTGGGCGATGCCGAGGGCCTGTGAAGCGATACCGATGCGGCCGCCGTCAAGCGTCATCATAGCAATCTTGAAGCCCTTGCCGAGCTGACCCAGCAGGTTCTCCTTGGGAACAATGCAGTTTTCAAAAATCAACTCACAGGTAGCGCTACCACGGATACCCATCTTCAACTCCTTCTTACCGATGGAGAAACCGGGCATATCCCTCTCGACGATGAACGCCGAGATGCCCTTGGTGCCCTGTGACTTGTCGGTCATGGCCATCACGATAAACACGTTGGCATAGGAGGCATTGGTGATGAAAATCTTGGAACCGTTGAGCACCCAGTGGTCACCAGCATCAACAGCGGTGGTCTGCTGCATGGCAGCATCGGTACCGGCGTTGGGCTCAGTCAGACCAAAGGCGCCAATCCACTCGCCCGAAGCGAGCTTGGGCAAATATTTCATCTTCTGCTCCTCGGTGCCATGCTCCATGATGGGAGCGATGCACAGCGAGGTGTGGGCCGAGAGGACAACGCCGGTGGTGGCGCATACGCGTGAGAGCTCCTCTACAGCCATGATATACATCTGTACGGTACCGCCAGCACCGCCATACTGCTTGGGAACAGGAATACCCATCATGCCGAGCTTGCCCATCTTCTGGACCGTCTCGATGGGGAAGCGCTCCTGCTCGTCAACTTCGGCAGCGAGAGGCTTTACCTCATTCTCTGCAAACGAGCGAACCATCTGCAGGAACAGTTGTTCTGTCTTTGAATAGCTAAAATCCATATTAGTTTCTAGTTTCTAGTTTTTAGTCCTTAGTTTATGATCCTCGTTCATTTGCCTTTTAGCCGTTTGCAGTTGGCGAATGCCAACTAAAAACTAAGGACTATAAACTAAGGACTAAATGATGATTAATACTTGTAGAAGCCTTCACCGGTCTTGCGGCCGAGCAAACCGGCACGTACCATCTTGCGCAGCAGCGGATGAGGACGATACTTGGGATCTCCGAACTCGTTGTAGAGCACCTCCATAATAGCGAGGTTCACGTCGTTACCGATGAGGTCGGCCAGTGCGAGCGGGCCCATGGGATGGTTAGCACCCAGCATCATGCACTTGTCGATATCCTCGGCGCTGGCGATGCCGTCGGCCAGGATGCCCACAGCCTCGTTAATCATCGGGATAAGGATGCGGTTAACGACAAAACCGGGAGCCTCGTTAACGGGCACGGGGGTCTTGCCAATCTCGGTGGTCAGGTCAACGATGCACTTGGCAGTCTCCTCGCTGGTGAGCTGGCCCTTGATCACCTCAACGAGTGCCATGCGGTCGGCGGGGTTGAAGAAGTGGCAGCCGATGAACTGAGCGGGACGGCTGGTGCAAGCGGCGATCTCGGTAATCGAGAGCGATGACGAGTTGGTGGCAAAGATTGTCTCGGGCTTGCAGATCTTATCAAGCTCCATGAACACTTCCTTCTTCAACTGCATGTTCTCGACAGCAGCCTCGATAACGAGGTCGGCATCGGCGAAGTCGGCATAGTCGGTCGTCGTGGTGATGTTTGCCAGGATAGCCTTCATGGCGTCCTCGGTGATTTTACCCTTCTCCACGAGCTTGTTATAACCCTTAGAAATCGAAGCCATAGCCTTGTCCAGGCTCTCCTGGGTGCGGCTCTTCATGACTACGGGCATCTTGGCGGCAAAAGCCTTGACGATACCCTTGGCCATCGTACCTGTTCCAATAACACAAATTTTCATGATCTGTTCTTTATTATTTTTATTGATTAAAGTTGTTATTCTCCCTTAAAATCGGCCTTGCGCTTGTTGAGGAATGCGTCCATGCCTTCTTTTTGGTCGGCAGTGGCAAAGCATTTGCCAAAGAGCTTGTTCTCCAGCCCGATGGCACCGTCGGCATCAAGGTCATAGCCCTCGTTGATGCTCTGCTTGGCGAGGCTGATGGCCACAGGGGCGTTCTTGAGCATCATGGCAGCCATCTCTTTGGCCTTGTCCATCAGCTCCTCAGGCTCATAAACGGCGTTGATCAGGCCTATACGCAGCGCTTCGTCGGCGCGAATCACCTTGCCCGTGTAAATCATCTCCTTGGCATAGCCCTGACCGATGAGTTTGGGCAGACGGTAAGTTCCTGAGAAGCCGGGGATGATACCCAGACCCACCTCGGGCTGACCGAACTTGGCCTTGCTCGAAGCGATGCGGATGTCGCATGCCATAGCGAGCTCGCAGCCGCCTCCCAGCGCGAAACCGTTGACAGCGGCAATGACGGGGATAGGCAAGGTCTCGATGGCACGGAACACCTGAGCGCCCAGCTTGCCGAACTCAAAGCCCTGAGGCTCGTCGAGGTGGGCCATCTCGCTGATGTCAGCGCCAGCAACAAACGACTTCTCGCCGTCGCCCGTGATGATAAGCACGCGGGTTTTGTCATCCAGCGAGCCGATGAAGCCGCCCAACTCCTTGAGTATAGTGGAGTTGAGGGCATTCAGCGACTTGGGAGCCGAGATTTTCAGGATGGTGATGCCATCCAAATGCTCGACTTTTAAGAATTCATATTCCATGACAAAGTGCAGGAATTAAACGTCCATGGGTTTCAGGTCGGGCGAGATGATGAGCTTGGCCTCGGTGGCAGCCTGTACATCCTCGACGGTGAACTCGGGATGCAGCTCGCGCAGGACGATACCCTCGGGGGTAATGTCCATCACACCCATCTCGGTGATAATCATGTTGACCTGTCCGGCAGCCGTCAGCGGCAGCGTGCACTCCTTCAAAATCTTGGGGTTGCCCTTCTGGGTGTGCTCCATAGTGAGGATCACGCGCTTGGCACCCACAACAAGGTCCATGGCACCGCCCATACCGGGAGCCATCTTGCCGGGGATAATCCAGTTGGCGAGGTTACCCTTCTCATCAACCTGCAGGGCGCCGAGGAACGAAACGTTCACATGGCCGCCACGGATGATGGCGAAAGAGGTTGCTGAGTCAAAGGTGCAAGCACCGGGGTTCAACGTGATGGCACCGCCACCGGCGTTGATCAGGTTCTTGTCCTCCTTGCCCTCCTCGGGGGTGGGGCCCATACCCATAGCGCCGTTCTCGGTCTGCAACGTTACCGATACGCCATCGGGCAGATAGTTAGGGATTAAGGTGGGGATACCAATACCCAAGTTCACAACATCGCCGTCGTGCAACTCCTTGGCAGCACGTTTTGCGATGACTTCTCTCATTTGATATTTATCCATAATGAAAATAGTTATTTGAGATTAATTATATGTTTTTAAAAAGTTATTTCATTCCTCTCTTGACCATTTCCTGCACGACAAACGATGCCACGTCGTCGGCATAGGTGTTCATGCCAAAGCCGGCGTCAAAGCCCAGCTCCTTGGCCAACTCGTGGGTGACACGGGCGCCACCGCAGCAGCAGATCATCTTGTCGCGCAGGCCCTCGGCCTCCATCAGTTCGATGAACTCGGTCATGTTCTTGATATGCACGTCCTTTTGAGTCACGGTCTGCGAGACAAGCAGGGCGTCGGCATGGAGTTCGATGCCCTTGGCGATAAACTCGTCGTTGGGCACCTGCGAACCCAGATTATAGGCCTCAATCATCTCGTAACGCTCCAGACCGTAGTGGCCGGCATAGCCCTTCATGTTCATGATGGCATCGATGCCCACGGTGTGGGCGTCGGTACCGGTAGAAGCGCCCACAATGACAATCTTGCGGCCGATGTTCTCCTTGATGTACTCGTCGGTCTCATACATGTCCATCGTGTTGCTCTCCACCTTGGGGACGTAAATGGTGCTGTAATCCACCGTGTGGGTACAGCTGCCGTAGCAGTTGAAGAAGGTGAAGCCCGGGGTCAACTCTTTATAGAAGACCACGCTGGGATTCTCCAAACCCATCTTGCGCAGCAACTGCTTGGCGGCTTCCACCGCCTCGGCACCACAAGGCACGGGCAGGGTGAAGCTGAGCTGCACCTTACCATCGTTCATGGTGTCACCGTATGGCTTTATCTTGGTGAAGTCTAAGGTTTTGTCAAAATCCTTAGCTTCCATGCTATATAATCCTTCGCTCATAGTCGTATAGTAACCTTATATGTGTTAGTAATTATCTTTTGCCTTTCATCAGTTCCACAAACGGGTTGTAGTAGTTCTCACCCTTCATGGTCACACCTGACAGACCCTTACCGCCGTTCTTGGGACGCTTCACGTCGCCAAAGATACCCTTCTCGAGTGCGGTAAACAGGCCTTCCTTAGTGATGTCCTCGAGCAACTTGATGGTGTTGCCCAACACTTCCTTGACGCGGTTGCGGCAGATACCGCCCTCGACAAACTCCATCTCCTCACCGATGCTCTTCATGTTGTTGAAGATATACTTGGCATTCTCAATCGAGAGGTAACGGTCGCTCATGAACGGCGTGTGGATAGCCTCGGTGGGCATACCCAGCAGCTGGATGCCCTGATGGGTCCAGATACCGATCATGTTGAACAAGGCGTCCTGAATGTGGCCGCGGAAGATGTTACCCGTCATGAACTTCGTCGGGGGCATATACTTCAACGTGGCCTTGGGGAAGATTTCGCGGGTCATCTGTGCCTGAGCCAGCTCCAGCAGGAAGCCGTTCTCGAGCATCGGGTCCATCTCGAAGGCGTGACCCAGACCCATCTGCTCCTCGGGCAGACCAGCCATGAGGGCAAGCTGCTCATTGATGAGGTCCGAAGCCAGCACCGTGTGGGCGGCCTCAACTGCGTCGGCAGTGGTCAGGTAGTTGTCCTCACCCGTGTTGATGATAACGCCAGCAAAACCGTTGATGATGCGGCTCATGTACTGGTCAATCAACGTTCGCTGCATGTTGATGTCACGGAACAGAATACCATAAAGGGCATCGTTGAGCATCACGTCCAGACCCTCGAATGCACCCATGATGGCGATTTCGGGCATACACAGACCTGAGCAGTAGTTACACAGGCGGATGTAACGGCCCTGCTCCTCGCCCACCTCATCGAGCGCCTTGCGCATGATGCGGAAGTTCTCCTGGGTAGCAAAGGTGCCACCAAAGCCCTCGGTCGTTGCGCCATAGGGCACATAGTCCAGCAGACTCTGGCCAGTGGTACGGATTACTGCGATGACGTCGGCACCTTGACGGGCTCCTGCCTGAGCCTGTACCACGTCCTCATAGATGTTACCCGTTGCCACGATAATGTACAGATAGGGCTTGGGACCCTCACCGATGGTCTCGAGATAATGCTCGCGACGGGCACGACGGGCACGGATGCGGGCCATGCTCTCGTCGATAACCGGCTGCAAGGCGTCGGCAATCTGCTTGGGATCGCGTGTGACAACCTTGGTGATGTCCAACTCGTCTTTTGCCACCTTTTCGGCAACCTGCTGCGGGTTGAGTCTCGTCTGAATCATTGCGTTAGCGATGAAGAACAAAGCGCCCTCGCTCAGGACACCCTTGTCTTTCAATGCTTCAACAACCACGTTGGGCAGGGGCACGTCGTTATCGTCCACACCGTCGATGCCCATCAGGCGGCACAGCGTGCGCTCAACGGCAACCGTCGTGTATTGCTCCACGAATGATTGCACGTCCTCGGCAATGCCTTTGGCCAATCCTCTGGCGTACTCAACTTTTTCAAAATCTAATCCTAACTTGCTCTTTTGCATAGTATTAATAGTATATAGTATGATAATAATCTATTTACGGGCAAGTTTCCAGCAGGTTTCTTGCCGTGTTGATCCACTCACTGTCGATGCCCAGGCTTTCGGCGATATTGAGGGCCTCGTGTGGCACCTCTCCGTCCTGAACCTCGACCAGTTGATAGTTCATCTCACCGTTCTCAAAGCCCTTTACCCGCAGGCAACGGGCCTTACCTGGTTCTATATCGTAATGCGTTGTCATGACCAAACTCATGTCTTTGTCGGCAAGCACTTGCAACAAAGCGGTGACAAGGGCTGCACCCTCGGTTGGGTTGGTGGTGCGGGCCGGTTCGTCAATCAACGCCAGTATTTTCTTCTCCATGCGCGATGCCTGAATGACGGCATCGATATTCTTCATCTCGGCAGCAAACGACGACAAGCCTTTTTCGACCGACTGTTCGTCGCCGATGCAGAAATGTATCTCGTCTTTCACGGCAATTTGGGCCGCAGCCGCCGGAATGCCGAATCCAAATTGGAAGAGCAGCTGACACAAAGTCAACGTCTTGAGCACCACGGTCTTGCCACCCATGTTGGCACCCGTGATGAGGGTGGGTTGCTCACCGAAGGCGATATCCACTGGCTGGAATTCTCGGCCACGCTGAGCAAGTGCTTCTTTTACCTGGGGATGGAACATCGCCTCATATCGTGTGGTCCCATCCTTGGAAAGCACGGGGAACGTCAGTCCCATCTGCTTCATCTGCAACGCCTTGGCCAGGTTCACGTCGATGCGTGCCAAGGCGAGTTGTGCGTTTTCAATGGCAACGGCGAACGGATGCAACTTCCGGCTCAAGTCGGCACGGATGTCATCCTCCAGTTCATTGGCCTGCAACAGGAGTTCTTCTTGCTGCTCGGGGTGCTGACGCATCTGTATACGCAGGGCCTTGAGTTGGTCACTATAGGAGTCATATATATAAAATGTGGCGATTCTCATCCCGTCGGGGTCCAGAATACTGATGACCTCGTCCATCGGGGGAATCTCCACTACCCCATCCATGCCGTGCTGCTTGAGCAACGCTTTCACTTCGGTTGCCAGCAGTGCGAGATGCTTTACCTCGAACAACTCGATGTCGTCGAGCACCGAATTGCCGTGCAGGTTCTTAATGGTAGTGCGGATATCTTTCAGCCCGCACAACTTGTGATTCAAGGTATTGATAAAGAGCGGTTCAACCTGATAAACAAACTCAGTGAAACGGTGCAGGACGTCATAGGTGCCCACTATGTCCTCGCCTCGTGTCATGAAGGACGAGTCCAGAAGCCAACGGCGAGCGAAACCCGACTGCAAGTCGAGCTGGTCAAGCATGTAGCGCAAGCCGCAAGGCGATTCTATGAAATTCTTCAGTTGCACTGTTTATTGTTGGTTCTTTATCAAGTCATAAACGGGAAGCCCAATGGCTTCGCTAAGTCTGCCGCACAGGGTATCCGAATCGAGGACATAGCCGCTGGGCGACGTGGGGTTGACGGTGACGGCAATGAGTTTGCTCTTCTGCAGCACCCGGATTCGTCCACCGGCCTTGATGAACAGCCTGAACTGCTGAGGAGTGACAAAGACCTTGGTGAAGTCTCTCACCACCAGTTCAGCCTGCCTGAGGCGCTTGTTCTGCCTCACCTTCTCGAGGAAACCATCGACCAGGGCACCGGCCACATAGAGCGTCTCGCAGTCGTCCATCCCCTCAAAGTGGATGTCCCTTGACAGGGAGGTCATCGTGTCCAAACTGTGGAGGCCGCCGTCCTTGTCGATAAACCAAACGCCCTTCTCAAGTGGCATCAACTGCGTGACATTCCGCTCGGTGGTCAAGTCCAAGTTGACGAGGTCCACCACATGGGCGGTCTTGCTCACCAGGGTGTTGATGTTGGCCGAATAGGCCGCTCCTGTCGCCAGAATCATCGACTGGCTCACCGCAGGTGATGCTGAACTCATGCGTGACAGGGCACCGTCAATGACAATCAGGTCGATGTTGAAGCGGTGCTGCATCTCTCCCATCCAACGCCTGAGGCTGCTTGCCGACGAGGGTCCCGAGAGCAGAATCTTGCCCCCTGTGATTGCCCTTGCGGTCACTACCCTACCCAGCGATGTGCTCTCGTCACTCACGTCGATGAGTTCCGACACCAGTCGCCGCTGGCGGTAGTGGGCCTCACTGGTTCCGAAGTACATCCCCTCACGGAGGACGATTTCGGGTTTCTGGGTGCGCGTCACTTGATCCACGGTCTCTCCATCAATGCCAATCGAAGTCACGGCAATGCGCTTGGTTTCCACCGGAAGGCGTTCGAGCACATACTTCAGACACTCGGTCTTGCCTGTGTTCTTTTCCAAGCCCACGATAGACAGGCTATCGTAACGCAATATGTCATTGATGAAGGGCACTCCCTGAACGCAATGATTTCCGCTGGTGGCTGTGAAGACGCTCAATGCGCCTTCACAGTCCAACGGATGCAGTCACAATTATTTCTTGTTACGGCCCTCGTTGCGCTCATGACGCTTCAGCGCCTTGGGCTCAATGTTCATGCGTTCGCCTTCAAGCAGCGAGATCACACCATCCACAGCCTTGTCGGCAGCCACCTGCTCCTTGGCGCGTGCAGCCTGGCACTCGGGGCAGTTGCACTCGCTGTGATAGTCGGTGGGCTCGGTATAGGTGGTGATGACGCCCTCGAAGTTGCGCAATACCACCCTGCCGGGAGCTTGAGAGATGATATACTGGGGCATGACAGGCGTCTTTCCGCCGCCACCGGGAGCGTCCACCACGAAGGTGGGCACGCAGTAGCCGCTGGTGTGGCCACGCAAGCCCTCGATGATCTCGATACCCTTGCTGACGGGGGTGCGGAAGTGCTCCAGACCCATCGACAGGTCGCACTGGTAGATGTAGTAAGGACGTACACGGATCTTGACGATTTCATGCACGAGCTTCTTCATCACGTGGACGCAGTCGTTCACTCCGCGCAGCAGCACGCTCTGGTTGCCCAAGGGGATACCGGCATCGGCCAGCATCTCGCAGGCACGGCTCGACTCGGGAGTCACCTCGTTGGGATGGTTGAAGTGGGTATTGATCCAGATGGGATGATACTTCTTCAACATGTTGCACAACTCGGGGGTGATGCGCTGCGGGCAAACCACGGGAGTGCGGGTGCCCAAGCGGACGATTTCCACATGAGGAATCTTCCTCAATTCCGAGATGATGTATTCCAGTCGCTTGTCGCTCACCATGAGAGCGTCGCCACCCGAGAGGAGGACGTCGCGCACGGTAGGAGTCTGGCGGATATACTCAAGCGCCTTCTCGATGCGGTCCAGTCCGCACTCGTTGTCGGTCTGGCCGGCAAAACGGCGACGCGTGCAGTGACGGCAGTACATCGAGCACATGTCGGTGATGAGCAGCAGCACACGGTCAGGATAGCGGTGCGTCAAGCCGGGCGTGGGAGAATCCTCGTCCTCATGCAGGGGGTCGAGCAAGTCGGCAGCAGCCTGATGGGTCTCGGCACCGGTGGGAATGCACTGACGGCGGATGGGATCGTGCGGGTCATCGGGATTGATGAGGCTCAGGTAATAGGGAGTGATCGCCATACGCAGGGTTTTGAGGGTCTGCTTGACACCTTCTTCCTCCTCGGCACTCAGGCTCACATATTTCTTGAGTTCCTCAAGGGTCTCGATGCGGTTCTTCACCTGCCATTTCCAGTCATTCCACTGTTCGTCGGTAACGTCAGGAAATAATTGTTTTCTTCTTGATTCTACCATGTTATAGTATGGATGATGATGCCACAGGGGCACGCCATGCGCACCCCTCGGCATCAGTTTCTTGATTATGCGTACAGTTCCTCAAAGATCTTGCGCAGCTCGGGGCACTCGCGGAGTTCCTGCAAGGTGAAGTCGGCATGGCCCTTGGTGTAGCCGTTACCGATAATCATGTTCACGTCGGCACCGATACCCTCAGCGCCCAGGGCAGCCTTGGTGAAGCTGGTGGCCATCGAGAAGAAGTAAACCACACCGTCATCCTTGGTGCACAGCACTGCGGTCATCTCGCAATCAGGCACGTTCACGCAGTTGATGGTGGTGTCGGCCATCTTGCCGTCGGTGAGCTTGTAAACCAGCTCGTAAACCTCAACGGGAGTCATGCCAGCAACGCTCTCGACAACGTCACAGAAGCCGAGGTCCTTGATGCGCTGGGTCGATTTGGGGCTGTTGGCGAGACCGATAACCTTACCGGTAACACCCACGCGCTTCTTGGCCTCATAGCAGCACAGCATACCGCTCTTGCCACCTGCACCCAGGATAACAACGTTCTGGCCATACTGGCACAGCTTAGCGGTCTGGGCGGGAGCACCAGCGACATCGAGTGCGCTCAGAGCGAGCTTCTCAGGCATATCATCGGGAATCTTGGCATAGATGCCGCTCTCGAACAAGATAGCCTTACCCTTGATGTCCACCTGGTCAACATCGGCACGGATCTCGAGGATCTCGTCGATGCGCAGCGGGGTCAGTGACAGCGAAACGAGGGTTGCGATGCGGTCGCCCTCCTTGAGGTCGATTTTACCCTTCAGGGCATCACCAATCTTCTCTACCTTACCCAGGAGCATACCACCCGAACCGGTGCGGCGGTTGCGGTGCTTACCCTGCAGTTCAACGTTAAGGAGCATCTCCTTCTTGATCTCCTCCATCACTTCGGCCTCGTTGTTGGGATCCTTGGCCTGCTGCTTAGCATAGTTGTGGATGTCGGTGAATGAAGCGGAGTCAATATTCAAGGTCTGTACATCGATGAGAATCTCATTGTCGTAGATCTCGTCCATGTTGTTGTCCAGCTTGTTAGCGGGCTGAGGAAGAATGCCCTTGGGCTCGATTACTCGGTGCGTACCGAATCTGTTTCCGTGTTTCTGCATTGTTTTCTTTGTTTTAAAGTGTTAAACGATTATTGTTTTTTTAGTTTTTAGTCCTTAGTCCCTAGTCCTTAGTCCTTAGTTGTTAGTTGCGCTTGGGAAGGCCGAGGATTTCACGGGCCTCGTCGCTGGTGGCGATGGGACGGCCCAGTTCCTTAGCGATGCGGACAACCTTCTCTACGAGTTCGCCATTGCTCTTGGCGAGCACGCCCTTAGAGAGGTACAGATTGTCCTCAAAGCCCACACGCACGTTACCGCCCATGGCGATAGCGGCTGCGGCCATCGGGAAAGCATGGCGACCAACACCCGTCACGGTCCAGGTCGAACCGGCGGGGATGCCATTCACGAGCCAGCACAGGTTGGCTACGGTGGCGGGGGTGCAACCGGGAACGCCAAGCACGAAGTTGAACTGCATGGGGTTGCCGGGAACCTCACCCTTACGGGCCATGTTGAGGATGGTGTCGAGGTGACCCATCTCAAAGCACTCATACTCGGGCTTGATGCCGCGCTCAATCATGCGCTTGCCAAAGGCACGCATCGTGGGCATCGTGTTGTCAAAGATCTCGTCGCCAAAGTTGCAAGTACCGCAGTCGAGGGTTGCCATCTCGGGCAGCGGGGTCGTGTCGGTCGATTGCAGACGCTCGTCGGGAGTCATACCCACGGCACCACCCGTTGAGGGAATCAAGATGACATTGGGGCACACCTTGAGGATGGCCTCCTCACACTCCTGGAAGCGGGCACGGTCCTGGGTGGGCGTACCGTCGTCCCAGCGCACGTGCAGGTGAACGATAGCAGCACCGGCATCAACGGCCGACTTGGCTTCACGAACGATTTCTTCCACGGTATAAGGCACGTTAGGATTCTGCTCCTTGGTAACCTCGGCGCCACAGATAGCGGCAGTGATAATCAGTTTATCCATTTTAGTTTTTAGTCCTTAGTTTCTAGTCCTTAGTTTTTGTTGGCCACGGCTGAGCCGTGGCATGGTGAACCATTATTTCTTGCGTTGGCAATCTTTGGGAGTTACACAGGTGCCTGACGCGCGGCAAACGATAACGGGCTCGTCGAGGATATCGGCAGCCGATGCCGAGATGTCGGGACGGGCCTGAGCCACCTTGCGTGCCTCAAAGACCATGTGACGTGAGGTGTTACCCTCGCGATCAATCCAGCCTTCGGCCTCGATGAAGTCGCCGGCATAAACGGGCGCGAGGAACTCAATATTGTCATAGGCGCAGAAGAGGCCCTCATCACCGTCACGCATAATCAACAACTCGGTAGCCACGTCACCAAACAGGTGTACCATGTGTGCTCCATCAACCAGGTTGCCACCGTAGTGTGCATCCTTTGCGCTCATGCGCAGTCTGATCATTGTCTTGTATTCCATTTTCAGTTTTTAGTTTTCAGTAAGATTACTAAAGCCTAATACCTAAAGCCTATTTCTCAACATAGATGCCGTCAACATAGATACCTGAAGCGTGAACATGCTCAGGAGCGATTTCGCCAACGGGAACCAGCTTCTCGGCCTCAACGACTACATAGTCGGCTGCGGTGGCCATCAGGGGGTTGAAATTGTTGGTGGTGCCCAAGAATACCATGTTACCGAACTCGTCAACGATGTTGGCGCGCAGGAAAGCGATGTCGGCACGCAGGGGCTTCTCCAGCAAGTAGTCCTTGCCATCAACCTTAATGATTTCCTTGCCGTCGGCCATGATAGTGCCCAGACCAGTGGGGGTTAATACGCCACCCAGTCCAGCACCTGCCGCACGGATGCGCTCGGCCAGAGTACCTTGGGGAACATACTCCACGATGAGCGTGCCCTCATTCTTCTGGAGAGCAGTCTGCTTGTTGGTACCCGTGTGGGAAACGATGGCTTTCTTCACCTGGTGGTTGCTGACCAGCTTGCCGTGTGCCACCTCATCATAGGCGGTGTCGTTGGCAATGATAGTGAGGTCTTTTACACCCTTTTCTACAATGGCGTCAATAATCTGGGTGGCACTGCCGTTACCCAGGAAACCGCCAAACATAATCGTCATACCGTCCTGTACTTTCTCGACGGCCTGTTGCAATGTGATTTGCTTGTTCATAATGTTTATGTTTTGGAATAATTGGTTTATGTCTAATATGGCTGCAAATATAGAAAAAATTCCCCATTTTTGTATGCTTTATTTCGTTTTTTTTATTCAATGTAATATAACGGCAATAATAACAGCACTTTGCGCTTGTGATGCAAAATGCCGAAATTTCAAAAAAAACCTCCACAAAGCGGCTAAACGCCTTGCAGAGGTAAAAAACTATTACTGTTATGAAAAATTGATAGATAGACTTTAGTCGTTCAGACCTTGGTCTTTTTTAGTCTTTGATGATGGCTAAAATGGATAGCATTACATCATGCCGCCCATGCCGCCACCCATGCCGGGACCACCAGCGGGCATTGCGGGCTCGGGCTCCTTCTTCTCGGCGATAACGCACTCGGTGGTGAGGAACATGCCGGCGATGCTGGCAGCGTTCTCCAGAGCGATGCGGGACACCTTGGCGGGATCGATGACACCCGTCTTGAAGAGTTTCTCAAACTTCTCAGTGCGGGCATTGTAACCGAAGTCATCCTTGCCTTCCTTCACGCGGTTGACGATGACAGCACCCTCCAGGCCAGCGTTGGCGACAATCTGGCGCAGGGGCTCCTCGATGGCGCGTTGGATGATGTGGATACCCGTGGTCTCATCATCGTTGTCACCCTTCAGGCCCTCGAGGTCCTTGAGGCAGCGGATGTAAGCGGTACCGCCACCAGGCACGATGCCCTCGGCAACGGCTGCGCGGGTAGCACTAAGAGCGTCGTCCACGCGGTCCTTCTTCTCCTTCATCTCAACCTCGCTGGGAGCACCGATGTAGAGCACTGCTACACCACCCGACATCTTGGCAAGACGCTCCTGGAGCTTCTCCTTGTCGTAGGTGGACTTGGTGTTCGCGATCTGCACGCGAATCTGTGCAATGCGGTCGGCAATCATATCCTTGTTGCCAGCGCCATTGACGATGGTGGTGTTCTCCTTGTCAACGGTGACCTTCTCGGCAGTACCGAGCATCTCGAGGGTAGCCTTCTCGAGCGTCAGGCCTGTCTCCTCGCTGATGACTGTGCCACCGGTGAGGATAGCGATGTCCTGCAGCATCTCCTTGCGGCGGTCGCCAAAGCCCGGAGCCTTAACGGCGCAAACCTCGAGCGAGCCACGCAGGCGGTTCACTACCAGCGATGCCAGTGCCTCGCCGTCAACATCCTCGGCGATGATAAGCATGGGACGATGAGCCTGAACGGCACCCTGCAACAGCGGCAGCAGGTCCTTGAGGCCCGAAATCTTCTTGTCAAAAATCAGGATGTAGGGGCGCTCCATCTCACATGCCATTTTGTCGGCATTGGTGACAAAGTAGGGCGAGATGTAACCACGGTCAAACTGCATACCCTCAACCACATCAACACGGGTTTCGGTGCCCTTGGCCTCCTCGACGGTGATGACACCGTCCTGTTTCACTTTCTTCATGGCCTCGGCGATGAGCTGGCCGATGGCATCGTCGTTGTTGGCGCTGATGCGGGCCACGTTCTCAATCTTGCCAAAATCGTCGCCCACTTCCTGAGCCTGCTTCTTGATACCCTCGACAACGACCTTGACAGCCTTGTCGATGCCACGCTTCACGTCCATAGGGTTAGCACCGGCAGCCACGTTCTTGAGGCCCTCGGTGATGATAGCCTGGGCGAGAACGGTAGCAGTGGTGGTGCCGTCACCGGCATCATCATTGGTCTTGCTGGCGACCTCCTTAACGAGTTGGGCGCCGATATTCTGGAATTCGTCCTCCAGTTCCACCTCACGGGCAACGGTCACACCGTCCTTAGTGATGTGGGGAGCACCATATTTCTTGTCGAGAATCACGTTACGGCCCTTAGGACCCAGGGTAACCTTAACGGCGTCGCTCAACTGGTCAACGCCTTTCTTCAACTCTTCGCGAGCCTTGATATCGAATTTGATTAACTTTGCCATTTCTGTTAGTTTTTAATTTTAGTCCTTTGTTCATTTATTCCACAACGATTGCCAGAATGTCGTTCTGACGCATCATGAGCAACTTCTCGCCATCGATTTCGATTTCGTTGCCAGCATACTTGCCGTAGAGGACTGTGTCACCGGGCTTTACGATCATTTCTTCGTCCTTGGTGCCATTACCTGCGGCACGCACTTTGCCCTTGAGAGGTTTTTCCTTAGCGCTGTCGGGGATGATAATGCCACCGACAACTTCTTCTGCCTTTGCCGGTTCGATGAGAACGCGGTCATTTAACGGTTTAATAGTCATGATTAAATGTTTAGTTGTTAGTTATTGTATTTTTAGTTATAATCACGACCTGCTATACAGCAACGAGTGTGCCAATGACAAAAATCAGTCAACAATGCGACAATTTGTCACCCCATGCTGACATTTAGTAGCGACTACCGTCAAATCCTCCTTATTTCACGCACTTCTCGACAGATGTGGAACCGTCACTATAGGTGGTCAATCGGATGAACAGGCCACTCGGTTGCTGCAATTCCTGTCCTGACGTGTTAAAGTACCTAACGCTGGCTACCGTTCGGGGCGTGAGCGCTTCGGGAACGCTCGTCGGGTCTTCGTCGTCCAGTGTCACGGCGATGGTCAAAATGTCGGCCATGCCCTCCAGTCCCACATATTCCCGATAGGTATCAAAGAACTCAAAAACCGTCGTCATCCCATCATCACCGACGTTGTTCTGAGTGTAGTTGTAATTGTGTTCATAGAGGAGCGTAAACGACGCATCTTCAGCCATTTGCCGACAAGTGAAAGAAACCTTCTTGATACCATAATAAGGAGAATAGATGTTCATTTTGCCCCGATAATAATAGGCATCATGTTCATTCTCCATTTCTTCATCAATTTCGAACTCCACTTCAACGTCATCCAGGGTGATGGTGTAGTAGCCGAGCGGCATCGGACCTAAGCCGGTTTCCATAGTCACTGGCACAGGCCAGACGTCAGCAGGGTTAAATACCACAACACGATCGGCCACAGCGGTAAAGGCCATCGACAGAATAGAACAAAAGAGTAATAGGCATTTCATAAGTGCATCAATTAATTCCGCAAAATAACTAAAAACAACTGAGATAAACATACCGATTGACAAAAAAGCCAAAAAAATGTTATACAATTCAATTATTTCAACGTGATTGAGAAAATATGACTAATTTCGCACACCGAAAGAATATTATATCAAAAAATAAATGAAAATTTTATCCAGAATCGCGCTTGCCGCGTTTGCAGCAGTGCTGATGACCGCGTGTGGCGGGAAAGATACCGCTTACCAGTATAAGACACAGTACCTGCCCGTGCAACTCGTGGGCAGTGAGAAGTGGAGCATTCTCGACGTGAACAGCGGCGAGGTGGTTGCCAAGGATGCGTTTGCCAACAGTCCGTCGCCGATTGTGGCCGGGATGTTCTATGTGCTTAACAGTGAGGGCAGCTACGACTACTATGATGTGAGTGCCCCGACGACTCCCGTGGCCGGGCATTTTGGCAGTGTGACCTCCTATAGCGACGACGGGGTGGCCGTGTGCAGCAGTGTGGGTGGCCCCCTATGTGTCATCGACCGCAAGGGCCAGGTCATCAAGCAGCTTCCCAAGGAAGTTTCCCAGTGCTCGATGTTTGCACGCGGCATGGCAGCCTTCCAGAACGATAACGGCATGTGGGGCTACATCAACACCAGTGGTGATACCATCGTGCCCGCGGTCTTCAGCAATGCCTACCTGTTCCTCTACAACGACTATGCTGTTGTCGTGGGGCAGCAGCAAGAGGGTGACAGCACGGTCAACTTCTCGGTCATCGACAAGAGCGGTACCGTGAAGTATACCGCCAGTGCCAGCGAATACCAGCTTGTGCAACCTTATTATATCAATGGCGTGCTACCCGCAGTCAAGGGAGACAGCCTGGTGTGCCTGAACCCTGACGGCAAGGAAGTGCCCAATCCTATCGACGACAAGGCAACGGTGGAAAAAGGCGGCTTCGACGATTTCTCACGCACCCCCTCGGGCGACTTCATTGTCATCAAGGGTAAGAAAACAGGCATGGTGGACAAGAATGGCAAGCAGCTGGTTCCCATAAGCTATGACAACCTCATCGACGTCAATGGCGAGCGATTCATTGCTATCAAGGACGGTGTGTGCCACATCATCGACCGCAATGGCAATGCCGTGGGCACAGCCAAGTTCAGCAATGCCCACGTCAGCGAGGACAACCCCTTTGCCACCCGTGGTTTCATCGACCCCAGCCTGGCTGCCGCCTCGCTGATGATGATGTTTGACGAGACGTCGGCATGTGGGGTAAACGCATCGACAACACTGATGGACATGAACCGTATGTTGAGTACCGATGCACGACTGTATGCAGGCAGCAACTCGCTCATCCTGCCCCAGGGTCCCTACATTATTCAATATGTGTTTGACAAGGACGTGGCGACGATGAATGCTGACAGCACGGCGGCAAGTTTCAACTATGACGCCCTCGTGAACCGCGTGATCATCTCGTCCAAACTGAACCACTGCCCCGCCAGCACCGAGAATGCTGTCATCAAGACCATAGAGAGCAACCTGGGCACCAAGGGATTTGTGTTTGCCAGGGACCACATCTTCTGCAGCGACTACCGGACAGCGTTGACTCTGGGCTATGACAAGGGCATCATGAACCTGACCTATTACATGCACTTCAACGAATCGGTGCCGCCCACGAGAGCAAAAAGACAGTGAACAGTGAACAGTGAATAGTTAATAGTGAACAATAATAAAAAAACTAAATAATATGTATTACGTACAAAAGACTCTTGAGATTTCATCGGCACACATGTTGTTCCTTGACCATAACAGCAAGTGCGAGAACCTGCACGGCCATAACTGGATTGTGAACGTATATTGCAAGGCCGAGGAACTCGACGATAACGGCATGGTCACCGATTTCACGATTATCAAGGAAATGGTGCATGGCAAACTCGACCACCGCAACCTCAACGAAGTGCTCGATTTCAATCCCACTGCCGAAAATATCGCTCACTGGATTGTAGAGACCGTGCCTAACTGCTACCGCGCCGACGTACGCGAGAGCGCCAACAACCTGGCCATCTACATCAAAGACGAAAATTAATAATTAGGAATTAGGAATTAGGAATTAGGAGTTGGCGGATGCCAACTAGGGACTAGGGACTAGAAACTAAGGACTAGAAACTAAGGACTAAGGACTCAATACGACTGAGATGTGGAAAGTTAACGAAATCTTCCACTCGCTGCAGGGCGAGGGTTACAATACGGGAACTGCCAGCGTGTTCATCAGGCTGAGCGGCTGCAATCTGCGTTGCTCATTCTGTGACACACGCCATGAGTCGGGAACGATGATGTCGCTCCAGGAGATAGTGGACAAGGTGATGCAGTATCCCCAGGCGCCGTGGATTGTCCTAACCGGTGGCGAGCCCTCGATGTGGATTGACGAGGCTTTTATCGAGAACCTCAAGGCCATGACGGGCAAGCGCATCGCCATTGAGACCAATGGCACCCACACCCTGCCCAAAGGCATAGACTGGGTGACGCTTTCTCCTAAGAACGGCATCGGCAACAGCGGCGAAGTCCCCATCCTCCTCAACCATTGCGACGAACTCAAGGTGGTCTATGTGGGCCAAGACTTGACACAATATGACCGTTTCAAGACCATCCACCGTTATCTGCAACCCTGCTGGACCGAAGACGAGACCACACGATGGCGCAACATGCGTGCCACCGTGCAAGTCGTGTTAGAGAACCCGCAATGGCGTTTGTCACTCCAAACACACCGACTGCTGGGAATACGTTAATAGTTAGGAGTTAGAAGTTAGAAGTTAGAAGTTAGAAATTAGGACACCACCTAATGCCTAAAGCCTAATGCCTAAAACCTAATGCCTAAAACCTAATGCCTAATGCCTGGAAACACGCCAGATTGTGCCCTCGATGAGGGAACAGTAGATGTCGCCAGGATTATCTACTTCAAAGCCGTTGACTTCGCTGGTGCCTAACTGATAGGTGAACACCAGTTCATGGGTGGCGGCGTTGACCACCGCAAGCATACCACGACGTGAGCCGCAGTAGATGAAGCCGTCATGCTCCATCACTATGCACGGCGCGTGCTCGTAACCGAATCCCAAATCAACCTTCCACAACAATTCATACTTGTCACCAGTGCTCATGGCGATCAGTTCACCGTCCATGGTCTTGGCGTATGCCACCTTACCGTCGACACTGCGGCCTAAACTCTCGCGCACCTTATTGTCGTTCTTTTCACGCCACAACTGTTCGCCCGTCGAACGGTTGAGGCAGGTGGACACGCGGTCGGGTGCGACGATGACGACATGGTCGGCAGTCACCACGGGCACCACATTGCCTGGGCTGTAGAGGTTGGCGGTCTTGCCATTGTCCCATTGCCAGCGCAGCGTTCCCGTTCGACGGTCGAGCGAGCGGAGTTTGGTGTCCCAAGCGCCGAAAATGACATCACGGCCATCGATAACTGGTGCCGCCTGGCAATAATTGTTGATGTCGTTGTATTGCCACAGCAGGCGGTGGTGCTTCACGTCCCATGCCTGAAATGTCTTATAGCCACCCTGATACAGGACGCCATCCTTGACAACACCGTCGGCAACATAGGGGCCACCGGCATCATACTGCCACTTGACTCGGCCCGTCTGTTTGTCTATCCATACAAGACGCTTGTCACTCGTGGGCAAAACCACATACTTGCCATCGACGGCGGGGCGTGAGAACAGCATGGCTCCGGTCTTGTACTGCCATCGCTGAGCACCCGTCTGTTTGTCCACGGCCTTGCAGTAGCCCAGCGAGTTGCCAAAATAGATATTCTTATCGTCAAGGCCTACACGCGTGAAAATCGACGCATTGTCGGCCACCACACGCTGTACATTAAATCCCGCAGGCACGGTTTGCTGGTTTTGGGGCATGCGGGGCGTATCATAGTCCAGGTTGATGTGGTAGGCATACACCTGTTCGGGCTCTTTGCCTATCACCTTATTATAAACATATATCCACTCACGATCCAGGTCGATGGTCATCAACGTGTAGCCGTAGTTGCCGCCACCCATGTCAAGGGCACGCACCATCACACCGTTGATGCCATCGGTCTCATACTGCCGCCAACGGTGGTAATGGCCGCACTGGTGGGTGATGACTGGATATTTCTTGAGGATATCGACATAGGCGCGGTAATTGTCCAAATCGTCGAGGATGGGATAATGGTTCACACTCAACACCTTCATACCCGGCTTGACCATCACGTTAAGGGTGCTGTCGAGCCACAGCAGGTCTTCCTGCTTGATGTGGCCGTCGCCCATTTTCATGAATGGGCCACAGTTCATGCCCACAACAACCAGCTGGTCCACGGTGAAGACAAAGCGGTCGCTGCCCCACAGGTCGTTGAAGGTCTTGCAGGCGCTTTGACTCCAGTTGTTCTCATGATTGCCAGGGATGACATACAACGGGTGGCTGATGCCATCGAGAATGCCCTTGACATTGGTCAACTGCTCATCGCTGCCCTCGTTGGTGAGGTCACCAGTCATCATCACGGCATCGACGTCGGTAGCGTTGATCTCGGCCACGGCCTCTCGCAGCTGTCCCTCGTTGGCGTTACCCGGTGTCACATGCACGTCGCTCAGGATAGCCAACCTGACTACCCCACCCTGCATGGCAAGCGAGAATGCCACAACCGCAGCCAGGATGAAAATCACTCGTTTCATATCGCTTGATTTTAGGATTCGTGGCTACAAAGATAGGCCAAAAAGTGACATCCGACAACCATGAGACGCAAGATTTTCCGCCTCCACATTGACTGCAACAATATTTTTCATTACTTTTGCGGTTTGGAATGAATCACGAGTGGTACATAGCGCGGCGCATGACGCTCAACGGCGAGCAGCAGAAGGGTTCCCCCAGTCTGACGGTTGCCCTTGTGGGCATTGTGCTTGCGGTAATCGTGATGATTCTGTCCATCGCCATCGTCATGGGCTTCAAGGGCGAGATAACAGGCAAGATCATGCACCTGGACGCCCACCTCAAGGTCAGCAATGCCGCCTTGGGTATTGATGACAATTATGCCACTGTCAACGGCCGCGAAGTGCGCGAGGCCATCGCCGAGGACAAGGATTTCTCCCAGTTGGTCGAGAGTGTGAGCCTCATCGCTGACAAGAGCGCCATCCTCAAGACCGACGATGATTTTATGGGCATCATCATGCGTGGTGTGGATGCTGGCTATGACTGGCGTTACCTCCATTCCAAGATGGTTGAGGGTTCGGCGCCTGTCGCGGGCGACAGCGCCTCGTCAAGCCAGATTGTCATCTCCAAGACCGTTGCCGACCGCCTGCAACTGCATGCCGGAGACAAAGTGCTCACCTACTTCATCGACGACAATATCAAGGTGAGGAACCTCGAGATTGCCGGTGTGTTTGAAACCGACCTCGAGGCCTTTGACAACGCCTACATCGTGGGTAGCATTGACATTGTGCAGGGGGTGAACGGCTGGCATGGCGACATGGGAACCCAAGTGGAGGTGAACATGAAGGACACCCGTGACCTGGATGCCGACGCCTATGACCTCTATTCACTGCTTGCCGAGAACACCGTGAAGCGTGAGAGCAAGAACCTGTTCTATGTCACCACCACCCAGCAGAACAACCTGCCGTTTTTCGCCTGGTTGCAGATGCTGGACATGAATGTGGTCATCATCCTCACGCTGATGATGGTGGTGGCCGCTTTCACCCTCATTTCGGCCATGTTGATGATTGTGCTGGAGCGCATCCGCGTCATTGGCAACTTCAAGGCGATGGGAGCCACCAACGGCACCATTCGCCGCATCTTTATCTACCTGACGGGGAAACTCATCATCAAGGCACTCATCATCGGCAACATTATCGGCATCGGGCTGGCATTGTTGCAGAAGTACTGCCACATCCTGCGCCTTGACCCGACGGCCTATTATATGCCCTACGTGCCCATCCAACTCAGCATCCCCTCGATCCTGCTGCTCAACGTGGGCATCATCATCGTGTCCTACCTCACCCTGCTTGGCGCCAGCCACATCATCTCGACCATCAAGCCCACGGCAACGATGCGTTTCGAGTAATATCCACCCGTCTATTCATCCATTCATCCACATGTGTGAATTCCAACTGATAACTAAAGGCTAAAACTATAAAAATTATGAAGACGAACCAAATGAATCTGGGAGAAGAGGCAGCCCGTTGCCTGTTGTGTGAGAATGCGCCTTGTAGCCGCGCCTGCGGCAAGGGCGATGTGGCCAGAGCCATCCGTGCCGTGCGCTTCGGCAACGAGAATATCGCCCGCCAGTGGTTGGAAGGCTGCGACGAGGCCGACCTTGAGAAAGCCGAGCAGGCGTGCATCCACTACGACCGCCGCATCCGCATCCGTGAAATGGTGAGCCAGCTGCCTGAGGCAACTCGCGCCGACCTGCCGAGTCTGGCCATCGACTTCTGCGGGCTGCAATGCGAGAATCCTTTCTTCCTGGCCTCCTCGTCGGTGTGCACCAACTATGAGATGGTGGCACGCGCCTTCGACGCCGGGTGGGCAGGCGTGTTTTATAAGACCATCTGCCTGGATGACATCAACGAGGTGTCACCGCGATTTGATGTCCTTCACCGTGAGGGCGACAAGGGTGATTTTACCGCCTTGCGCAACATGGAACAGCTGAGCGAGAACCCTGCCGAGGTCGATTTTGACATCCTGAGCCGTCTCAAGAAGAACTATCCCTCCAAGATTGTCGTCGCCTCCATCATGGGCTCGACCGAGGAACAATGGATTGAGTTGGCCAAGATGGCCGAGGCTGCCGGCGTCGATGCCGTCGAGCTGAACTTCTCGTGCCCACAGATGCGCCTTGCAGGCATGGGTAGCGACGTGGGCCAGGATCCCGAGCTGGTGACCTTCTACACCGCCTATGTCAAGCACTCCGTTTCCATTCCCGTCATCCCCAAAATGACGCCCAACATCACGATGATGAGCAATCCCGCCATGGGATCCTATTTCGCCGGTGCCGATGCCATCAGCGCCATCAACACCATCAAGAGCGTTACCATGGACGAGCGTGCCGAGGTCTCTGGCCAATGGACCGTGTCGGGTCTGTCTGGACGAGCCGTCAAGCCCATCGCCCTGCGCTTCATCCTCGAGATGGCACAGAATCCCGTGATGAAGAACCTGCGTCTGAGCGGCATTGGAGGCATCGAGACCTGGCAAGACGCCCTGGAATTCATCCAACTGGGATGTAGTAACCTGCAGGTGTGCACCGCGGTCATGCAATATGGCTACCGCATCATCGACGACCTCACCCTGGGACTGCAGCACTACATGGCCAGCCGTGGCATCACCAAGCTGTCAACGCTGGTGGGTGAGCAGCTGCCCCACTTCGTCAAGCCCAGCGACTTGGACCGCGACACCATCGTCTTCCCCATCTTCGACAGTGACAAGTGCATCGGCTGCGGCAGGTGCTATGTCTCCTGCATGGACGGCGGCCATCAGGCCATCAACTTCGGCGACGACCGCAAGCCCCACCTCGTGGGCAGCAAATGCGTGGGCTGCCACCTGTGCCGCCTCGTCTGCCCCACCGGCGCCATCGGCGTCTCCAAGCGAGTACCGAAGAGAGTTAAGAATTAGGAGTTAGGAGTTAGAAATTAGGAGTTAGGAGTTAGAGCCACCTAAAGCCTAAAACCTAAAGCCTAATGCCTAAAAAGATATGAAACTGTTTATCCAAGTCATCATAGTGAGCCTTATCATCGCTTTGTCATCATCGGCGATGATTCCCGAGCCCGTCGTCTTCCAGCCGACGGTTACCGCCGTTGCCAAAGTCAAGACCAAAAAGAAATCTCGTAAGAAAAAAGCCACACGCAAAAAGAAAGCCACGACAGGCAAAAAGAAATCGAGAAATCTCAGCAAGTACTACGAACTCGGTTATGAGGACGGATACGAGGACGGATACAACGATGGCGCCGATTACGGCAGTGCCTATGAGGACGACTACGACCCGCAAACCAAACTCCGAGGCAAAGCCCGTCAACAATACTTATTAGGCTACGAAGAGGGTTACGACGACGGCTTCATCGACGGCCGAGCCGACCGCGACGGCTACTAAGCAACCCTATGCCACAAGCCGCGACGGTTCTATGTTTTAGTGATGGAGCCCGCTTTAGTTGGGAAAAACGGGCCGACTTGGAGGTGAATACAGGGCGATTTTGGTGCTGATGAGATTTTTTTTGAAAAAAAGTTGGATTTTTTCTTGGTGGTAACAAAAAAAGCAGTACCTTTGCAGTCGCAATTAGGAATTGTCCTGTGGTGTAATGGTAGCACATCGGATTCTGGTTCCGCTTGCGAGGGTTCGAATCCTTCCAGGACAACAACGAGAAGTGACCCTTAAACAAGGTCACTTTTTTGTGAACATTAAGTAACTATTTTAAAAATTTAAACTGTTTTATTATGGCAACAAAGATCAGATTGCAGCGCCACGGTCACAAGGACTATGCGTTCTATCCCATTGTTATTGCCGATAGCAGGGCACCACGAGATGGTAGATTTATTGAGAGGATTGGTTCTTATAACC
>Ga0310695_10002358_pt1 | contig 40147 bp, 67 predicted proteins | sample RumenRJG_04DNA_FD_203882 | JGI IMG/M metagenome (GOLD analysis project Ga0310695, IMG submission 203882) | Bovine rumen microbial communities from Lethbridge, Alberta, Canada - RJG_04 (v2) (version 2) | ecosystem: Host-associated > Mammals > Digestive system > Stomach > Rumen | place: Canada...
CAAGATTAGGTTTCCAACTTTGAAAATTAAAAAAATCATCGTTATCAAGCAAGTTCTTGCCCGTTCTTGCAATCTTAATCTCACTCCAACCGCTAATCGGTAAAGGTGTTGCAGGTGTAGGTGTTCCGCTTTCCTGCACCGCATTTACATCAACCGCTAATGACTTCAAGGGTAATTCAAGGCTTGTGTCAAAGTTAGCAACACTACCGCTTGCAGTATCATCAGGGAGGATATTATAGACAATATCGTCAACCTGTGCTTTGGTGTAGATGTTCTTTGTCTTTGTCTTGATCTTGCCATCGCCGTCATACTCGATCTCGATATTATCAGAACCGACAAAATCAACCGCACCACTACTTGTGCCGTTGCCAAGTACCTCAACACCCTCGACCTTGATTGATCGCCAAGTATCGTTATCTTCATCACCACTCGGAATAAGCACCCAATCAGAACCATTGGAAGTAAACATATCGCCGACCTTTGCGGTCTGTTCTGCGTATGTTCCGTCAGTAATAACTTTGTACGTCCAACCCTCGTTGCTTGCACTTGCGGCAGGTAATGTCTGAATTGTACCGCCTACACCCAAAGTGCCTTTGAAGATCATAGGTTCGGGCAAGTTGTCAATAAGCGTATCAACTTCGCTCTTGGTGTAAGTGTTGCTCTTGTCCGCTTTCTTACCGAGTTCCGTGTCAACGTATGTTGTGTCTGCCTTGCTATCTTCAAGGTCAGTGATGCTATCTTCAAGGTCAGTAATTTCCTCTGTAAGACTGTCGCCGTTATAGGTTACACGTCCAGAATCGAGAAAGCCTGATATGTTATCAAATGTTATAGTTTCGCCAAACTCGATTTCGACATTTGTTGCCGGAAATTCAAGTATGATCTTGTTTTCATCATTAGCCATATCAAATTACCCCCTCGTATAAGGTTTTGTCTGCACGAAAACTCTTAACGTGCGTTTTGTGTATATGTCCGTTCAAAGCAAAAGAAAGCTGAACTTCAACAAGCGTCTTGCTATCAAACCTTAACGCTTCTTCCTGCGTAATAGTTGCGTTGTAAACTTCGCCGTCAAACGTGAAGTCTTTTGCATATTTTGTAAGGACGACATTATTATTCTGTGCAAAGTCTAATCTCTTAATCTCCGCACCAACAGGAAAATTTCTCAAATCAAAAGGTATATCCGTACCTCTTATTACGCTTGCCATAGTAACCTCCTTTAAGATACTCTCTTCCAAAAGTACACCGTGATATAAGGTTGCAAAATGTTATGAGGCTGACCGCCACCTTCGTAAGATTGATCGTCGTAGGCTTCACCCGTACCGCTACCGTTAGAGCCGTAAACTGCATTAGCACCGCTTGAGGTATTCCAACGCAGTTTTAGTTTGTCGTGATTGTGCCTCGGCATTTCGTCGATAGTGAGCTGATGCTTCTTTTCACCGCCCGTTTTCTGTACAGTAGCAAAGTCCGTATCGCTTGTATCTACGCCGACAAGAGTTTTACCGCTACCGAAGGCTACCCATGTACCGCCGAAGATCGTGCCAGGGTTTGCGTTGCTTACTGAAGTGTAAATCGTGCCGACGGGATATACCGCATTAAAGATAGCGGACATAACAGGGATAACAGGTAAATCTTCCAAGTCGTTGTAAGAGATATGCAAGTCTGACGTTGCCTTGTTGCCGGACAACGTGACACCGTTTATCTGCGGACGGTTATACAAGTCCTCGTAGTCGCCCGAGAAACCACCGCCACCGCCACCGCCACCGCAGGCAGCGAGAATACGGTTTTCGAGGTCGTTGAATGAATCTGCGTTAAGGGGCGTACCCTCAACCGTTACATTACCCTCGTTGCGGCTTACTGTAACCGTCTTTGTCGTGTAGCCGTCGTTGATGTTACGGCGGTTAGGGTACTGAACAACTCTGTCAACCCAAGTTTTCTTGACAAATGCCATTGTTTATGCCCTCGCTTTCTTTCTATCTTCAATATATATTTTTTCTTTTATTAAAGCAAGCCAACCGACACGGTATCGCCGCTTATGATCTCTGCGTCCGAATATCTGTCGCAGTTCTCAACAAGCGTTCCGTCAATCTGCTTTTCGAAGTCCTCGATAGTCTTTTCTATTACGTTCAACTCTCTGCTACCCCAAGTAGAGCCATAGTCCACTCTCGGGTTTACCACGCCTCTGTTCCAAGTAGAGTGCAAGGTAACGGCAATCTCTTCAATCAGGTTCGTTACAACATTTCTGTCAGCAGAAGTAAGCACCGTACTGCCGTCTGTGACGCTCACAAATGGCGTGTAAGCGATTCCCACGCCGTCTGCGATATATTTGAGGTTTCCGACGATGCGAAGCCAATCAGAGGCGTTGAACGTGTCTGTGCCTTTCCAATTAGTTTTGGGTGTAGTCCAAGCCATAACTTATAATTCCTCCCAATCGCAATTATAATCAACAGGTGCAGTCATTCCTTGCTCGCTATAAATTGTTTTGAGCAAAGCAATCGCACCAAAAGCACCTTCCGTAGCCCCTGAAGATATATCATATTCGGGTATGTCTATTACGGGTGCGTCCGTTGTGATGATCGTGCCGGACGGAACGCCATAAAAAGCAAACTTCCATTCGTGACCGTTTAAGTCTGTAAGCATAGCGTTGTACGTTTCCTGAGTTACTACACCGCTTATGTCTAAGTCAAACTCTTCTACGCCCATAACATAAATATAGGTTGTTGTCGGTGTTCTCATAAAGCCAACAAAGCCTGCTCGCTCGCTTGCCTTTGTAACCTCGATCTCCGTAACGCCAAACGATACTGACAAGCCAACAGGATCAAAAACAGCCTTATCGCTATCCTCAAACGAGAATATCTTACGGCAAGTAATGTGCCCACCGCTTCCCGGCAATCTAAATTTCACGTCCGTAATAACACAAGTCTTATATACGCCCTTTTCTGTTTCAAGCCTGATAATGTCGCCTACTTCGTAACGCAAGTCCTGAACAACATCAACTTCGTATAAGCTCGAAATATCGCTTACAAGGTGTGCTACACGCTTGACTTTTCCTGCTGCCTCGCTATTTGTTATGAGCATATTGTCATTTGTGTAAATGTCACCCTCAACCAAATCAGTCAGCGTTTCCGTCTCTTCAAATTGATTACTTTCCGCTTTATAGAACCGTACAATAGGCTTTATTGTAGTGATTTCAGATGCAGTAAAGGGCATAGCAACAATAAAATTGCCATTGTCGAGTTTGCTTACATCGGGGTTTTCTGCGAGCCTTACAACGGCGTCGGGGTTAGTTGACTGTGCATCTATTAGTTCCCATTTGCCCGTAGCAAAGAAGGGTAATTCAAACGTGAATATAACGTATCTCTGTGAGTCCCTTCCCACTTCCGCAGCGTTCGGATATTCAACCTCGACATACTCGCTTGCAACCGTATTAGCGTTTCTTGTTACGCTTATCTTGCCGACTTTAGGCTTACTTTCAAGAGCACATCTAACCTGATCGTACCTCGTAAGATAATCGTCGAAGCTCTTATACTGAATCGAATTGGCACTTATCAGGTCAACAGAATTGAAACCTGATTTTATAAAACAACCCATAGCGTTTGCTACAAGTTGTCTTGCGTCTTTGGAATCAATCTCTCCACTATAATTACACTCTGTCGAATCAAAGTCGTATGTATCAAAAAGTTTTCCGTTAAAGATAATTAACCCGAAAGAATCGCCGGGAATATCGTCGCCGACATTCAGGTTTTCATCAAAATACGGGTTGATCGTAAACGTCCAACCTATACGCCAGTCAACCGCAACCTTGAATGTAATTTTACCCTGCTCGTAATCAGGTCTTTCCGTGAGCTTACCAAACATAATAGGGATATATTCAATAGAATCGTTTATCTTATATCCCGCTTTAAGGAAACAAGGTGATCCGTCCTTGAATTGATTATCCCAATATGCCGTTTCAGGCGTGTATTCGCCGTTCACATCAAGACACTCTACCGTCATTTCGTATGACGGCATACTTTGTGATGTTAAGTCCGTACTTTCGTCAATGTTTGAAACAGATATGTGGTTATCGGAAAACACAACAGGCGTAGCCGTTTTTTCAGCCCTAATCCAATTTAACTGAAAACGACCTGCTTTTGTTGTGTTTTTTACCTCAAATCTGTAATAAGTATCGGTATCGTAGTTATCAGGCGTGAACGTAAATTCGTTCGTCGGGAAAGGGCTTGTATATTCTTTTGCGATCTGCCAAGTGTCTGAATTTTCATCGTAATATTCAACTCTTAACGCATCAGGGAGAACACCGCCACCGAAGTTTAATGTTATCGGTGAGGTTATTCCCTTGAAGTTAAATGACGAAACACTGTCATTGCCGATTATTACCCAAGTGTTGTTGTTTGCGTATTCGGTTATTCCGTATGGTACGGAATGATTAGGCTTTGTGTAACTGATCTCAGGAGAACAAAGCCTCTTAGGATCATCAACACTCATGCCGTCGCCCAAAGTAGCATAATAATACTCGTTTGTGCACGAATTGGGTGCTACAATGGGCGCAACACTTGTGTCAAAATCAAGAAGCGTGTTTCCCATGCTCTTGAATGATTGAACAACATTAGTTCCGACTTCGAAATGAAGTCTTGTTGCCGGACGTATTATTTCATCCTGTTTTGCTTTGAACTGTTCACTGACATATCTCATACGCTCTCACCTACTCCAATAATGTTCGCTTGACAATCAAGATAGTATGTAGGTATTCCCGTGATTTCATCAACCATAAACGGCATAGCAGAACGATCACCGACGTACATTGTCTTTGTAACAAACGTGTTCGTTTCTATATCCAAATAGGTAGCGTCAAAATAAAAATGCTTGTTGAAAAAGGTGCAAATGTCTTTCCAAACTTCGGGTGATAAAACCCTCCATTTGAGTTCTATCTTGCTTGCTTTTGCAATCACCGCACCTCTTACGATGCCGTCAGCCGTTCTCGCCTGATCTACCATTGTAGCAATCGTCTGTTTGCCACTTTCGTAAGCCGCAAACGGCAACTGAATTGTATCGTCACCTGCCGTGAGTGTAATAAACTGTCCGTATCTTTCAACTGCCATTTGCGTTTACTCCTTCCTTATGTGAAAGCACCGTTTCCGATAGCGATACCGCTCTTGCGTTCTTCTTTCTTAACAACTCGGAATACTTCCTTGCCGTCAATCATTACTATTGTATCACCACCGACACCGCTGCCTATGCCTGCCACACCGCTTACTACGGCATTGTAGATATTGCTTGCGAGTGTCATTAAAGCACCCTCATTGGCAACGCCTACACCGTAGCCTGCGTTTGTAGTTGCGGGAACTGACATATCACTTGTAAGCGTATCGTTAGCCGTTTCAACCGCTTTAAGTGCCGAATTAGCCATATCCTTTGCAGCGTCGCTTGCGAGGTATGAGTAGCGTTCCATGTTCTTTGCATAACCCATTACCGACCAATACGCTTGATCTCCGAAAGCCGTTGAAGGTGAGTGAATACCGAGGTATTCTTTCAATCTTCTCAATGCCGCCTTACCGATTGTTTCACCGCTTGATGCAGCCGATTTCTTGTTCTTGTTTACGCCTGCGACGTAGCCCTGTCCCGAACTATCACCTGCTTTTATCCAGTCGCTTATCCACCAACGAGCACCCTTATCGCCCTGATAGGACAAAGCCGCACCGCTATTGTAAGCATCGTTCTTTGCCTTTGTGGAAGATATGCCCATAGCAAACTTGTAGGCTTCGTTTGCGGCGGTATTGTAGAACTTCTGTTCACCTTTGCCGTCAGCACCTACACCGTTAAGACCGCTATTGAAAGCGTTATTGCCTGCCGTGTTGACCGCACCTATCTTACTGTTCATACCGTCAGCGTAAGCCTGCATAGCATTTTCGCCCTGGCTTCGGAAAGCATCTGTATTAGATGTGAAATTAAAAGGTGCGTTTGCCGTAGCGTAGTTGTAACCGCCGACGGGTGCACTCGGTTTAGCCGTCTCTTTCGGTTGCAGATTCTTCTCGATCATAGCAATATCTTTTGCGAGGTTTCTGCCACCCATTTTCTCGTAGAAAAAGCCAAAAACAGGGTTATTTTCCATAACCTTTAGTCCGGCAAGCGTCAGCTCTGCAAAGAACTGTTTGCCTACGTCGTTACCTGCTTGTGCCGCCCTTACGCCTAAAGCGTTAGCGTCACCGAAGATCATTTCGATTAGGCTTTCGCTTCTATCCTCGAAAGCGTCGTAGAATGAAACGCAGAACTGTTCACCGTAAGTAAACCCGTTCTTTTCTGCCTCTAAAGCAAACTCTTCGGGCGATTTGCCAAGTATCAACTCCCAAATCTTCGAGCCGAGTTCTGCCGCACCGCCACCGAGAACTTCTATCCATACCTGTAAAGGCTTTTCCTTTAAGTCCTTACGCAGTAAGTTGAGGTCTGCTTTTACCTGTTCGACACGGCTTTCTATTGCCTTGCCTAAAAAGTCATATCCAGGTGTGAGAAGATTACTCAAATTCGAGTTCTCGCCGACACGACCACCGCCGCCGCCCAATGAATCATCAGGCTTTTTGAGTACGTTGAGTTCGTCAAGCCCGATTGTATAATCTCTTAACTTCTTTGCGTTCTTGGCGGCTGCTCCCGTTGCCTGAACTACGTCGTTGTAAGGCTCTGCGACACTCGATATATCCATTCTGTCGGACATATCAGGAATCTCATAACCAAAGAACTTTGCGATAGAACGGAACGCTTCGCCTGCTAACTGTGCGAAAGCGGTGAGATAAGGCAATACCTGATTGAGTGCAGGTATGAAGATAGAGCCTAACGCTCTTGAAGTCATTTCCAACTGTGCCTTGAAGATTTTTAACTGATTGTTAGGATCATTTAATGTCTTGGCATAGTTGTTCTGCACCTGCGTAACCTGTGTCATAAGAGCGATATAACGCAACTGTACTTTCTCCTGTTGCGTCAACTGATTAAAGTTTACGATCTTGTGCTTTGTATTATCATCAACGGCTACCGTATTTGCCTCGATAGCACCTGTCTGTTCGTTGATAGTGAATGTCTGCTGCCCGTAATACTTCGGGTTCTTCGCAATATCTACGAGTTTGCTCTGTGATAAGTCCCAACCTAACTTACGGATAGGCTCTAATCGTCCGGCAATCGCAGATTTGAGCTTGTTCTGTGCTTCTTCGTTTGTTATGTCCCAAAACGACGCAAGATCGAAAGATAACTGCGTCAAATTCTGCGACATATAAGCCGCCTTGTCGCCACCTACTCCAAAGCCTGTTACAAGCGTTTGGAAAACGCCTTGTGCTTTCTGCCACTCGGCAATATCAATACCAAATGCGTTTCTGACTGTTTCACCGTATTTAGAGGCGTTTGCCGCATACTCGCCCAAAGACACGGTAAACATATTTAAAGTTTTATTATAGGTGAGTGCTTTTGAAACACTATCGCTGATTACTCCGCTTACTTTGTTGAACAAAGCAATAACGGCGGCTAACCTAACCGTCTTGCCTAAAAATTGCTCAACGCCGCTTGCCGCCTCTATTGATTCATCACCAACCGCCTTAATTGCTCCTGACGGCTTCTTTTTGCTTACATTGTCAACCTCTTTGCCGAGTTTCTTTAAACTCTCGATAAGTTTGTCGAGGTTTTCAGTTGAGAGTTGGGATTGTATGTCTAACTCTAAAGCGTCAATCTTTTCAGCAGCCATAGTCTTTACGCTCCAAACTTCTTATTTATTTCTATCATTTTCGCTTTCATATAAGCGATACCCTTATCCTCAACGGCTGATTTTTCCTCTTCTCTGTCCTCGTCATACAAGGCAAACGGTTTATTAGGATAAGGTTCGGGTTTAGGATGCTTATTGAACGGGTTGAACAAGGGGGAAACCCTACTGACCGCCTGATAAACATATAGTCCTTGTAACCACAAATCTTCGTTTCTCTGTTTCCGTTCCAACTTATATGCCTTACGATATGCTATGACTAATTCGTGATCCTGATTATAGAACTCGTCCGAAGTCATACCCATAGCAAGGTAATGAGGGAGAACATCAGCAAAAATCTTACGGCTATTGGTAGCGGTTTGAGTATTGCTACCCTTACCGCTACCTATACCGTTTGAGGACGATATTGCCGTTAGTTTATCGTCCACTTCACTACGTTTTTTGAGTTGCCCTCGTCCTCTTCAAACAAAGATTCGATAGGTGCTCTGTAAAGGTCGATAAGTGCGTCACGCAGTCCTTCCTTCTTGACCTTATCGAAAAGTGCCTCAACTTCTGCGATAGTGAGTGTGTCGTGATGTGCAAGGAAAGCACCCTTCCAAAGTATCATCAACATACCGATAGGTTGATCGTAAATCTTTGCGAGCGAAAAACCCATACCCTCGGTTGTGATAATTGTCTGCCTTGTAAATTCAAGTGTGTAGTCCTTGCCGTCGATTGTGAAATTGATTGTTTTACCCATAGTTAAATACCGTCCTCATTCAGTATATCAAGATGCTGCAAATGTGATCTTTGTTGTCGGAACGATGCCGACTGTCATTTCTCTTACTTCATCAACGCCCTTGCCGTTAAGTTTGGCAAAAGGAAAGCCCTTCCAAGAGAACTTGCCGTTGTGTCCGTCAGGTGTGCCTGCGTTATCGCCGAACCAAATAGCGAAATGGGCTTCTGTACCCTCGGCACTCTTAACGGTATTAAAATCCGTAGCATCGTAGTTCGCCAGGAAGTTCAACATACCTTCGTTATCCTTAACGCCGGGAACGTACCAATGTTCCTCGTCGGAAAGCGTGGTAGCCTGAATCTGATTAGGATCGCCGAACATATCGGGATAGTCCTTAATATCAAGCCACTTTGCCCAAGTTGTGCCGTCGTCTGACTTCATAAGGTAAGAGTGAATTGTACTTGTTGCCATTTTATTATGACCTCCTTGAATAGATTGAACCGTCGTGTCCTACCGTTGCGGTAAACGTGGCGGTGAGCCTGTATATTGAAGCGTTTGATGTATTGCTATTAGGAATACAGGAAACCATATTGAAATTGAGTGCATAAGCCCTGTCTTGTACCACTTGCATAAGTGATTCCGCCTCGGTCTTTTTGCCCTCAGTCTTGTTTGAAAAAACGTCAACGGTGAGCGTAATGTCACGGAACTTTTCGACATGGGAACTGTCACGGGTATTCGATGTAGTTCCGTCGCCGGACACTACTATCGCCACCGTCGGGAAGGTTTCGGGCATATATACGAACTTGTTTAAAACATTGCAGTTTGGACTATTCGCCAGGATAGCGTTTGCAATGTCTGTGAATATCTCTCTCTGAATGTCAAACATATTCATACGAATACCTGCCTTACCAATGTCGGAATTTCGGGTTTGATTGCTATAATCGCTCTATAAATCGGCATATACATAGGTGTACCCTTTGATATGAGATTGTGAGCGAAAAACCAATACGGTTGTAAGCCTTGTCCCTTGCCGTAGCTTCCTATGTCGGTTTTCAAGCCTGTTTTTGCAAATTCTTCGGCGAGCTTATTTTCACTTCCATTACTGTTATGTGTATAACCTGCACCGAACTCAACAAAAACCACTTCCTCGCCACCTACATAAACCATATTTCCTTGTGCGGTAACAAAGAACGATGTCGATTTTCTCTCGTACTGATGTGTTTCCACGTTGATAACATCATCAGTATAAGGAATAGCGTCGAGGTTCGCCTGTATCTGATCTGCGAGCACGGCTGCAATCATTTCAGCGCAAAGATTTGCTTTTCTCGCCCATTCAGCTTTGACCGCTTCGATTTCAGCGATAGCGTTTTTAACGGAATCTTTATCGAATAAGTCAATGTGAACGGTTTTCATCAGCTTACCTTTACTTTCCTGATTGCTGCGGTTACGAAGTTAAGCGACTTTGTGACCGCTACAACAACGTAATCGAACGGTGTAACAATCTCTCCGTTTTCTCTTGCCAAGTGTCCGTTATCATCGAGTTCGATAGGCGTTTCTATCCAAAGAACAGAACCGACTTTTATGTAGTCCTCGCCAAAGTTTAAAGTGATTACTTTGTCATATTGTTCGGACATACCGAACAACTGTAAGTAAGCCTCACCGCTACCTTCGGATATTACCGCTTCTTTTTTTTCAGGATCAGAATAGGAAATGATAGGCTCGGTATAGTTACCGTCCGTGTCCGTCCCCATTGTCTTACCCAAAAAGGAAGCGTGATAAAAAGTCTGTCTGTTCCTTGACATAGAACGCATATCAGAAACCCCCTGCGGTTGCCGTTATCCTCGCTTTGAGGGAAACGGGAATATCTGCCGCCTCATAGTGACGGTGCGTTCCGCCCTCGACGTGGATAATCTCGCCTTCAGCACCCCTCTTGTTCAACATATACAAGGCAATCTCGATCTGCACATCTTCGTACTTCTCGGGCATTACCTCTGAACCGTTGCCAAAAGGAAATGCTAAGTTGATTACGGCTTCTTCCGCCATTTTAAGGTAGGCATTAGCGATCTCGTCCGACGTTGTATCGGCAGGATCGAGTTTTTTTCTTAACCTTGCTAACTTTTCACTATCAGACAACATATCGCTAACCCTTCCTTTTTACTCTTCGGACTTCTCTGTGCCCTCTTCGAGCTTTTCTGTGTCCTCTTCGGACTTCTTAGCCTTCTTCTCAACGGGTGTAACATCAGCAAGTTTTGTGGTCTTGCTCTTCTTTACTTCCGTTGCCTTACGTCTGTGAATAAGCATACCCATAACGATCACCTATCACTTAACAACGATCTTGATTGCCTTTGAAGCGTCGTAGAGGTAAGGTGCAAAGTGCTTATCTGCCGTAACGACAGTTGACTTGTTGATAATGTCTCTGTCACGCTCAACAAGAGTGTCACGCTTCATAAAGAGGCGAACTGCACCAGGCTTAACGATGAAAGCGTTTTCGTGGCTTGAAGCCTCTTTCAGCTTGTTAGAGATAACAACCTGACAACCCTGTACCATACCGACAGCACCCTTGATAGCAATATCGGCGGAAATATCAGAAGCAGGAAGCCAAAGCGGTGACTTACGGAGAAGTGTGTACTGCTTGGGAGATACGAGAAGTGCCTTAACTCCGCCCTCGTCAATGTCCTCTCCGAAGAGTTCGAGCGAATCAGCAACATCGTTAAAAGCGAGTGTGCCTGCGGTTGCAGCGGTGTGTGTCATTCCTGCACCGATACCGCCGAGAATAGCAAGGAACTCGTTATCTGTCTGAGAAGCGATAGAGAGTGCCAACTGTCTTGCGCCTTCTCCAAGAGGATCACCATAGCCGGAGAGTACGGCTTCGTCGGTGATCTGAATACCGTTACCGATCTTGTGGATTGTAACGGGTGTTGAAGTTGCGGTGAGCTGCTTAATCGGAATATCTGCACCCTCGGCAACGGTAGAAGCATCGCCGATATAGGCATAAGAGGGAAGATTAATGGTTGAACCAGGTCTGCCCTGGAGAGTTCTGTCGATTGTTGCAAGAGGCGCAAACCTCATAAGGTCAACAAGTTTCTTGTCGATCATGTCTGCGAGTACCTGAGGGTTAATCAGGTTAGCCAACATTGTAGCATTAGGATCAAGTGCCATAATTTTTACTCCTTTACTTTGTTAATTCTTTGTAGAGATCAGGATCAGTTTCGAAAAGTTTAACCCTTTCCATGTAGGTCATGTTATCGAACTGCTCCTTCGTAATTGTTTTTCCGCCTTCGTTCGCTTTTCCTGCGGGCGGTGTGGTTGAAGCCATAGCTTCACCTTTAGCAATCTTCTTCACATTCTCGATTACGGTCTGATGGTTCTTGAAGAGCGTAGCATAATCGCCTTTTTCGAGTGCTTCCGCCGTTTCGGTAGCCAGGGCATCATCATAACCAATCGAAATGAACTTAGCCTTGTTATCGGCAATGTTCTTTTCTCTCTGTAAGGTTTCTGCCTGCTCCTTGTACCTCTTCAACTCCGCTTCTGCCTCTGCCTTCTGCTTTTCCTCTTCTGTCATTCTTGCCTTCAAGTCCTTTTCGAGCTTGGCGGCTTCTGAAGCCTTCTTATCGAAAACTTCCTTTTTGACGTAGCCGGAATAATCAGGATCAGCAAGGGTATAACCCTCTAATGCCTTAACCTTTTCCTCGGCGGACATTTTCTCGTAACCTTCGATTTTTGATGTGTCGATACTTGCCATAATTTACTCCTTTGGGTTTTATTCGTGTTCTCTCACGTTAAGATTTTGGGTTTGTTGCGAAGTTCTCTCTCCGTTTGGGTTTGTTGCGATCTTCTCTGACCGTTTATAGTTATCAGCTTTCGCTTTTACTATCTTTTTCACGGACGGGTTTTATCCAACAACGGCAATTATAGTGAGGCTTAACGGGTATTTTGTCTATGTCATATACCTTGCCGTCACGTTCCTTGCAGATGTGGCAAACCTTCTCGTCGTTTTCCGTCACCCAACGGACACGCCGGATGCCGTTTTTCCTAAATGTTTCTACTCTCGTTTTGTCAACCATTGTTTCCGCATACTGTTTAGTCTGCGTATGCCAAAGATCGGCAAACTTCTTTAATTCCTTACGATAGTCAGGACGTAACCCTGCTATCACGGCTGCAATAAGAGCTTCAGCGAGCCTTGCTCTTTTTCTGTCTGCTTCGGCGTAGTAGAGATAACCCGTAACGGGGTTATATTCACCTAATACTCCGTCAACATACTTCTCGTCGGTAGGTATCGGCTTAACCGATACTCCCGTAAGTTCTTCTATATCGTCAGAAGCCTCTTCGCTTGCTTCTTTCGCTATTTTAATGAACGCCTTATTGTTCGATTTGAGCAATCGGGCAATCATTTCTTTTGTCAGTTTCGTTATCCTCGGTGCTTGAAGTTCATCAAACCCCATAACATCAAGGCGATTGACTTCCTTACGAAGCTCCGTTGTCAGAACCGCTATCAGTAAGTCCGTTAGTTCGTACTGTTTCCTTTTCCGTTCTGCCATTGCCGTTTACCCCGTCCTCGTTAGGTCTATCTTCGATTTCCCACTTTTCGAGTGTTTCCTGATAATGCTTTTCACTTTCAAGGTATGCGTTCTCGGGATCGCTGAAAAGTCCGCAGCTCTCGAAAGCCAACTTCGGGTGTACCCTCGGTGTATTGAGCATTTCGCAGAGCACTTGTGCCTTAACCTGGACGTTCTCGTAATTATGACGCTTAAATTTAGCGTCAATATCCGATGTGCGAAGGTCTATATCATCCTTGCCTACCGTCTTGCATATCTTCAAAACGAGGTTAAGCATAAGTCTTTCCGCACTCTTAAACATTGTTTCTGATGCCTGTGCCCTTGCTTCCGCCTGCGACCATCCATTCTGAATGAGAATAGCACCGTTGTTAGCTGAAATACTCTGACCGTTGCCCTGTGCAGGCATACCGCAGATGGTAAGTACCGCCGTATATAGATCGTCCTTGTTCACCTGTGCGCCGTCCTGCGAGAAGTCCGTGACTACCGCCTGAACGTCTGCCTGCCTGCCTTCATCAGACTTGATCTTGATTGCTCCGTACTGAGCAAGGTTAGCAAGTCCCTTATCGTCTAAATCGCAGTTGATAAACTTCAAGAAAGACTGTATCTGCTGCTCGATGCCGTCAAGACGGTTTGATTCACACCTGTTGATAGCGTCCAAAAGCGGAAGGACTATCTCGAAAGCTCCGAGCCTTGCGTTGTTTGCCGGATATTCGTAAATAGGAATTTCGCCTAACGGGTTTAATCTTACGCTAAACCCCTTTACTGTGTCGCCGTCGTCTTCGAACTCAAAAATAAGTTCCTTTGTATAAACAACGAAGTGATTTATCGTTTTTTCGGCATCGCTGACAGTATAGGTGACACCCGCCATTCTGTTTCGCTTAAATGTCGATGAATAGATATTGAATGTGTTTCTCGGATCGAGTGTAAAAAGGTCAAAAGGCGTGTCGCCTTTATCTACATTGGAAGGTTCGTTAGCCTGGACGTATCTATATGCCGTACCGCAGATGTGATTCCACTCTAAGACTTCCTGATCCTGCGACTGTTTCCCGACCTGATACATATAGTCGTTCAACGTCTTTACTTCCTCGTTCTTATCAGAAAGTGCTACATACATTACTGGTTCGCTGATAAGATAGCCTACCTTGAAGGAAACTATCTCATTTGCGTAGTTCACTACAACCTTGTTGTTGATTTCAGGACGCACCGTCTTAATGCGCTCCAAAATAGGCTGCTTGCCCTTGTAATAGTTGTAAAGGTAGTTTATATCATCCCTGTTGATAAGGTGCGTTAAGAACGCATTACGGACAACATCAACGACATTGGCTTCCGTTATCTTTGTTTCGTCGGTATAAATAACCCTTCTTCCGAAAAGAGCCTTGCCATAACCCTGAAATGTTGTTTCACCTTCTGCCATGCCGAATACCTCACGGGTAATTGTAAAGTTAAATTTCGTATAGGTTTACAATTATAAAATAACAAAATCTTGTGGCTTGTCAACCTAAAACCACAAGATATAGGTGAAAATCAAATGAAAAAAGCCGTGCCTGTTTGACAGATACGGCTTGTTTCGCTAAAATGATAGTGTACTTCGGGTGTTGGCGACACCTGGGTAACGAAAAGTTTTATGCTCGGACAAAAGAAAACCGTTCGTATATACTATGAACCCGTTTTCAGTATAAAATAAAAATTCCGAAAAGTAAAACCGTTCGAGGACGATATATATATTTTTTGTTACTCCATGTCGCCACGCCAAAGTGCATGACGGCGTTTTTTATGCCTTCCGACAACTAAATATAGGGGTTTTCGTTGATTTTACCCTAATCAAAACACAAAATCAGGTGTCCGCATAGCACCACGCCACAGAAAATAATTATGCACAACCGTTGACTACGGACGGTATATAAAAGCGGTCGGGGTAGGTTGTCTGACAGATCAGGTTGCCGTGAGAATAGCGGTGTAACACCTGAAATGTGGGAATTTATCGTAATCTCCGTGTTGGACGGACAAACACGCATAGGGGGTTACGGACTTAAAGCGACGGTCGATAGCGACGAGCGATAAGGTTTTCTCTTGTTCGCAAGGGAAAACTATGCTCAAATCTCCTGCTCAAAGCGATAAATTGAAAGCCCCTGCGTTACCTCCGATTCTACGCAGGGGCTTGCCAGGAAAACATGGATAATGTAGAACACTGTATATACAGATTACCACGGTCTTTTAAAAACTTCAACCCTTGCACCGACGGGGCGTTCAATAACATCTGCTGCCATAGCAAGGCTATCGGGTGCATCGTCATGCTTATTATGTCCCGTAACCCTGAAGGAATATACATTAACCATAAATGTTTTATATGCTTTTGATCTTTTATTTTCTTCAAGGAAGTAGAATTGTCTTATGGTAGGTGCTTTGTCGAATATCCTCGCTTCCTTACTCTGATTATTCGGGGCAGCTTTTGTCTGAATATTGATCTTTACGCCCCTTTTTTCCAACTCACGTTCCAATTCTTCCTTATAGCTCATTGTCATTTTATTACACTCGATGCGGACTAATGTAACATTGTACTTGATGATCGCATCCACAAGTTGTGGTATTGTAACGGTCTTTTCGCCGTTGTCATACACAACATCTGGTATATATACATAGCCGTCCGTGTACTGCTTGCAGACGGGAGAAGAGGTATAGTCACCACCGCCGAAAGCAGGATCAATCGCCATGAAGGTTCTGACGAGCATATCGTCGGAAGGAAGCTCGCCGTTATAGTAGTTCATATCGGCACTTTCGAATACAGTACCTTCTCTCTCTATAGGCTCGCCCATGTATTGAGCGTTCCAAGAGGCAATGTCCTGGTTATACTCGAAGCTCGCTCTTCTCGAAAGGTAATACTCCGTCGTGAAGCCTACGCCGTAGTCATAATCAAAATTTGACTGCTCGTTTTCATCAAGAGCAGGGATATTGATTACCTTTCTCCTGATGTGCTTATTTTCTTCCCTGTCAAGAACCTCTAAACGAAGCCCGATAGGATCACCGTTCGCCCACCTTGTACCTTCCCAAATGAACTTTGTCTTACCCTTACCTCTTGTAACGAGGTTATTATCGACTATCTGCCAAAGGGTAACAAGTCTGTCCTTATTTATCGCTTCGTCAATGCCGGACACCAAATCATCAGAGATTATCCAACCCGTAGCGTCGCAAGCACCGTTCAATGTACCGTGAACAGACCTTGCCGTTACAGAAGGGTAATGCTTCAATCTGCCGACATTTATCGTCAAGTCCTTACCGTCCGTCAGAGGCTTGCCGTAGCCAAACTGATAGAATATCTCATTCCAACGGTATGTGACGTTATCGGTGATAACTTCGAGGCAGCCGTCGTAAAATTTGTTAGTAATCTTGTCGGAATAAGCCGAATACAGGTTACTCGCCTCGCTATCCTTGCCTATTTTCCATGTCATAGCAAAGATCATCAGGGTAGATTTGCCCGTTCTCGGCGGTTGCGACAAGAACAACTCGTCCAATTTATCATCCTCTAACTCCTGGATAGCGTCAGCAGCAACCTTTAGCACCTTTCTTCGGGGCAAATAGAACCTTTCTTCGGGTTTTCTGTTCCATTCCAACGCAATCATATAGGAATCGAAGTCAAAAAGAGCCAAAGCGGTGAAAATATCACGCCTCAAATCACGAAAATCGCCTGATTTTTCGATAAAACCCTTGACAAAACAGTGATTTTGTATCTTCAAAGCCTCTTTTTCGAGCCATTTGAGGTTATCGACGTTAGCTTTAGCGTCCTGCAAGCAGACATTGTAATAATCTCTGTAATATTTGAACTTATCAGGCTCTTTTTTTATCGCAACGGCGATCATAGACAACATATCAGACATTATCGCCACCGTCCTCGACGAATTTAGCGTACTCTGCCCTCAATGCGTCCTCGTCTATTTCGGGTGCTTGCTCCTGCGTAGCGGCTTCTATCCTGACGTTATCGGCAAAGCCATGAAGGTTCTTTAACTGGAATATCGCCATGATGTTATCAAGATTACCGTATAATGCACCCGTCGTAAGCTGATCCGCTATCAGGTCGCTAACCCTGGCTAAAAAGTCAGTAGTCTCGTTATGATGCTTCCTGCAATAGTCCGACACACGGCTTCTCGTTAGTCCCAAACCGATAGAACAGTAGGACATAAGCGACGGGGGATTGCCTGCTTCGGCACAAGCAACAAAATAGTCCCTTGTCCTCTCCATGACCGCCCTTACATCATCCAAATCAACTGCGGTTTCATTCTTTAGTGCTTTCCTATCGAGGTAGCCTATCTCTTCATCAACAATATCAGCAAGACGCAAGAGGTTATTTGCTACCGCCTGTGCTCTCTCCTGCTTCTCCATGAGTTTGAGATTAGCCTTATTTACTGCCGGAGAATCGGGGTTATTCAACTGTACCGCCTTATCTATCGCCATAAGAGCAGCCATGTCCTTCGATTTGAGCTTCGGCTTCTCCTGATAAGTATTACCTTTCTTCGCCATTGTTATTTATCCTCACAAAACTTTTCTTCTTGCGCTTATATTTCCGCACATAACGGTACTTCTGCCCCGTATAGGTATCAACCGTTATCCTCGCCTGGCTCTTCTTCTCCCTCGCCTTGATAGGTGCTTTCTTCTCACCCACGACGTATATCTTCTCTAAGCCTTTAGGCGGATTAGGGTTATAGAACAATATCTGATACCCAAACGCTTTAGCAATACGATACATCAATCCCGATGTAACGTCCTTCCGCTTATTCATATCCTCAACCGTGATGATCTTGGAAGAGCCTATACGCTTCGAGAACTCCGAATAGCTCTCTTCGTCAGGTCTTGCATCTATAAGTCTTGCTAATATGTCTTTTGCTCTTATCGGTTTCATAAAATCGTCCTCACACTCCCAAAATATCGTGCTTTTCCCTTATTGTCAATTCAATCTATACCCCTCGGGGGTATCTTCTTACTGTTTTACTCGCACGTTGCTTTTAATATGCTAATAAATAAGCAGAATCGCCTTTTTTATTTCAAAAAAAATTTCGAGATCAGCATTTTTGTTTACTCACACTAAACTTTTGTTAAGTATTTGTTGCACTTTTTCTTCCCCCTTTTTTCACCATCTTTGCCTTTTTATTTCACGGGTGGTAGAAGTGCCTCCCCTGCCCCCTCCACGAACATACGTTTGCCCTGGGGGTGTAATTGTAAAGTGATTTTCATTTGGGGTTTACAATGCCGCCCCCGTGCTTGCAATTCGGTATAATTTCAATTTGGTCGAATTCACTTTAATGGACTAAATGACCTGCAAACGCAATAAATACAAGGCTTTCAGCGTTTTTGTGGCTGATATTGCTATTCGGTATAATTCGGGATTGTATAATTATGCGGTGTTTATGCCTGATTATGCAATTCTCAGGACTAAATGAAAATCATTTGACTTTCATATGAAAATCAAGCTCGGAGATCGGATTGTAAAGGCTTGTAATATTTTGCTTTACAATCTGCTCGATTTGGGAGAAACTGCGCCAATTTTCCACGCCTATAATATTTTTATATCTTTAGTGAATAAATTGTTGATGATATAGCCACGACAGACAATAACAACAAACAACAATAACAAACCAATAAACATAAACAATCAATAAATAAATAATAAATACTACACGTGCCCCCGCACGTAAAAATGCGCCCGGGCGTGTATTTTCCTATGTTTACGCCATGTATTTATTACTTGTAATATTATGCCCGTGCACCCGTGAAATTACAGTTTATTTGTCGGCTTGCTCTAAAATGCCTCTAATTTGCTCTGTATTGCGTTTCTAACCAAAAATGAATAATTTGTTGTCCGATATATTCAAATCGAAAATAGGGGCATTTCTGAGCGTTTTACGGGTATTCCTGCACCCGATTTAATATACAGATTGTTTTTCCGTGTCAGATCGGGCTGACCTAATATATAAAATACATATAGATTTATATATATTATTTATATATATTTATTGATTTATAGATTTATAGTTTATTTTTAGTATCTAACCTCTAAGGTATAGTTACGTTATAGTTTTCTAAGTTAGTATGTACTATCAGCGTTATAATATTTTTGTCATTAGAGGGTTTACCCGTCCTGATTTGCCGTCAAATTGCTCTCGTAATTCAGTTGGTATAATTTCCCGTTTTTGTCGCTGCTATTCGTTAGAATTGAAATATGGAAGTTTGGCGGCGTGCTGCATGATGATTCTATCCGGCGTTATTTCCTGAAGATCGGCGGCGGCGTTTTTGGTTTATGTCCTGGAAGATCATCAACAGAAAATTCGAGCAATAAAAAAGGCGGCTGATTTGCCGCCCTTATTTAATCTTTTTTGTTGTTTTGATGATGATATTCACGGGTAAATATATCAAAAGAATGATTAAGAGTATAAGCTCCATATAATACCCCCTTAACAAATACAATTTTCTTTGAATTCTTTTAACAGTCCGTATCTTTTGCCGTTACGCTCGAAAAAGTCTTGGATTGTAGCAAGTTCGCCGTAGCTCCAACGGGGATAATTTCCCTGATTATTACTCCACTCGATAGCCTTGTCTTTAAGATCGGCTTTGCGTTCCTGGTATGATTTGCCGGAGACAATCAACGGGATAAAACAAATTATTTGTTCGTCAAGTTCCTCGGCGGTAGCACAACGGGGTGCAGCTCCTTGATTTTCTTGTATGTCGTTCCTTACGTCCTCAATGGTAACATTTTCATATATGCCGCCGTCAATTTCGTTTTCGTCAAAATTGTCAAGTTCGGGATAGTAAATAATAATTGTTTTCATGGTTTACACCTCCTCATATACTCGTATTCTTTCGCAGCACTCGTCGAATTCCACAAAGATCGGATTATAATAGTTGTCACCGTCAACACCTGACAAATAACAGACTTTGCCATCCTCGTCCTCGTAACTATACGTTACGGGATTGTAAAAAGGATTGCCAAGTGCTAAAAATTGCTCGGTGGCGTAGTTCCTGCCCCTATATGTAAAATAAGTTAGATATAATCCGCCGTGCTCGTCGGGGTTGAATTTGTCGCTGCTCGGCTTGTATCCGTATCCGTCCTCGGCATAGTCCCACAAACTGTTTTTTGGCGTGGGGTTGTAATTTGTTTTGACTGTTATCCAACGTGAAACCCTAATAAAATCCTGAGTTCCGTCCTCGTGCCAACCATTAGAACCACATAACGATTTTGTCATTGTAATCTTTTTCATGTTTTTATCCTCCGAAAATGATTTATTAATTTGATTAAACTCTTTCAAGTCTGTAAATATCCCATGTTTTGCCGCCCTCGGCTCTACACTCAAAGCCTGCCTTTTTTAAGATCGACCAAAAACACTCTACTCCTACGCCGCCCTCAAAATACGGGATAACAGAATAGCCGCTGCCGTATCCGATTCCGTTCCTGTATGTTTCGCCGTTCTTTAATGCGTTTTCGGCAAGGGTAAACAAAATTTTCATAATGCCGGGGTGGTCATCAAAAGCACTTGCAACGGCTGCACTTCTTTTATCATATCCACAACCCGATGCCGTTCCGAATGTCCTTGTATATATTTTGTCGGTTGTTACTTCGGCGTGCGGGTTATAACCCCATGTATTGGAGCGTGTCCAATTTACCTCAACCCTAATAAAAGTAATATCGGGTGCTGCTGCTACGTTGTCAAGTTCCTGCATTTTTGCGGTGATTTCCTTGTCAATCTTTTTATTGTTACGAGCAACGGCGTATGCAATAGCCTGCTCACGGGTGATTGTTCCCGCCTTGTACTGATTCCAACGTGTTTCTGTTAAGTGTTCCTGCAATCCCTTGTCGGGGTTTTTGCCTGCGTATTCAGCACCCCATGACTGATGATAACCATTAACGATAAAAAACTCGTCTTTTGCCTTTTCTTCGTTCTTGTAATCTACATAGGCATTTCTTAACAGTTCAAACATATTATTTTCTCCATTTCTCCGCACCTTGTAGGCGTTGCGGTTGCCGTTTGTTTGTAGCCTAATTGTAGCCATTGCACGGTCAACAATTCAACTCAAAAACTCACCAAAACAAACAAGCCGTTTTTGTGCAATATTCACAACCGAGAGGGGTGAATATTTATGCAAGCTCTATACATTACCCATTCACCCACCGGGTTAGTAGGTAATTCAAAAATCCTCGGTGAAAGTTCCGGCAGCGAAAACCCTGGCTCGATCCGAGATCAGGGAAAAATTTTTGAGTGCGTTCCCGTCCTATATATTTTTAAAATTCCCATGGCAGTCGAGAGTCGATACCAGTCGAAAGTCGATTGGCAGTCGAGAGTCCCTATTTTATTGAGGTTTGGGGTGTTCAAATGAGTACAGTTGATATATAATGTAATTGGCTGACGGTAAGGCGTCGGTACATTCATCAAACAGAAGGAGTAACTAAAATGACACAAGATTATTGGAGAGAAGTTAAAGGCTATCCGCACCTGCTTGTTTCAAGAGCAGGTAACGTATGGTCAACAACCTACAACAGAGAATTGCACCCTATTCTGACTAACAGAGGATATTTACGGGTGAATTTAAGTAAGGATAAGACCGTAAAAAGGGTTAGCGTTCACAGGCTCGTTGCCGAGGCGTTTATACCCAACCCCGACAACCTGCCTTGCGTAGATCACATCGACGGAAACAAGCTGAACAACCACGTCGAGAATCTACAATGGATAAGCACCTCTAATAATATGCGAAAAGCCTGCAAAGGTAAAGGGAAACTCGGTACGCCTATTCCAGTAATATGCTTGGAAACAGGCAAGATTTACAAGTCAATGAAAGAAGCAGCATCTTCTCACCGAATACCGAGTGCGGTTATGTCGGCACTTGTAAAGGGTGAATACGATCATTACCACAATCTTCACTTTAAACCCTATGTAGAAAGCAACGAACAGTAAGGCGTCGTTTGTCTAATCTCACTATCCCTTGCGGTCAACATTTATGCACTTCGCATAATTGTAATCCTAACCGCAAGGGGTTATCATTAGGCTATCAAAAGCGACAGTAACAGGTCGCAGAAAAGGAGAAATGATATATGAAATTAAAGGATATGCTTAACCTTATTTACGGCGGTGACGCAGTATCAATTCAGGACGGCGAGGGCAAGGTTAGGTTCAATGGTATGGTTGCAGACTTTTGGAAACTTCCCGAAAACGAAAGCAAGGACGCTCTGCTCGAAACAGAAGTGTCAAGGATCAGAAGTTACAACTACTGTACTGTTATCTTGTTGAAGTAAGGCGGTGATATAATGGCAAACATCAGCAGATACACCGTTAAGGACGGCAAGATAATGAACCAACTTACGAAAGATTTTCGCAGTATGGGTTATCAGGTAATCACATTCGGCAGCACGGTACGAGAACTTGAAAAGGGCAATCATACCGTAGTAATTACAAAGGAGAAGTAAACAATGGCTAAATTCGTCACAAAAAAAGAGTACGCCAAACTTCACGGCGTCCCGTTTGAAACGGTAAGAACATGGACTAAGAACGGAAAGCTCGCAACGATCAAGATAGGTGCAGCAGTTTTTGTAGATGCAGACACCCCGATTCCGGCAAGACTTAAACCTGGTGTCAAGACACAAGAAGAAAAGAATCTTGCTGAGTTCAATAAGACTTTCAAGAGCAAGCAACTGAAAGTTGAGATCACCCGTGCATATCTCGTCAGTGTAGTTGACGGCACAGGCAAAGAGATCACATCAGACTTCACGTTCTGCTCCAAAGAGGAAGCAAAGCGATTAGGCGAGCGTATGAAGTCCGAGGTCGAGGCAAGGGGGTGATGATATGGCGACAAGTTTTGCGATTTTGGACGACATGCTTGTTAGAGAAGAGCTTGTTTCCACTTGCGGAGACAACATTACAATTTGCAAGCGTACCGCAGTAATCACGAAGGAAGAATTTATCGCCTGTTATAAGGCGTGGATAGGAAGCGAGGAAGAAAATGGAAATACTAATCAAGATACCTGATGAAGTTTTCGAGGCGTATAAGCATTGGGACGAGAACAAGGTCGCAACCGTCGAGCAAACGCTTATAGCACACGGCACGGTTCTCCCTGAAGGACACGGCAGATTGATTGACGCTAACGACGTTGACAATCACATCATAGGAAGCGTTGATTTAAGAGATTGTCCGACGATCATTGAAGCAGACAAGGGGTGATGATATGCGGTATGTTACATTCTATTACGACTTGCTTCATCAACAAGCATACGATTTGGAGATTCACGCAGACAAGGAAACGGCTTTGAAGTTCTTTAACAAGAATTGCAAAAGGTATTTCGAGTTGAACACGGGTTGGAAAGCCGACAAGCTCCCTGCCTCATACGGTTACTCAATGAGAAGATTCGTCGGTATGTCGGCTACGGCTTTCAGAAAAGAGTTCGGGATCACTATCGACGAAGCGAAAACATTACAGAGCAAAAAGGGGTGAGCAAATGAAACTTAAAGATATGATTGACACTTTGCGAACCGCATCCTACGAAAGAGTTGAAATTCGTGATAATCAAAACAACGAGATATGCACTTGTTCAACAGGTTCAGAAGGTTGGAAACCGTATCAGGATCGCAAGGTGGTCGAGTGGTTTCCGCATGGAGCACCTAAAAAGGACGCAACATTTACAGTTCTTGTTGAGTAAGCAAATAAAAAGGGGCGGTCATTCGCCCCTCTTTTTATGGTAAAAATGTTTCGCCTTTCAGATACTTCTCGATCTCGGTGTTGTTCTTGTACGGCTGCTTGCCGAAGTGATCTTTGTACTCCGAGCAATAGTCAGGACACGCAAAGATATATCCCGACACCTTGCACTTATGACACTCGTCGCCGTCGCCAGTATAGTTCCTGCAATCGTAATTAACCATCAGTGCTTCTTCTTTCCGTGGAAATTGTTATGGAAGTCCTTTTTCTCAGGCTTCTTATCTTCCGCAGCAGGCTCTTCTTCCGTATAAGTTCCCTCAAAGTAAATTTCGTCACCGTTAATAACGATGCCAAATCCCTCCCAACGTGTAGAACCCTTTACTGTTTCGGCACGTTCAATAAGCCCCTTGCACATCCCTTCTGGGAAAAATGTCGTGACGTATGCGCTACCTGCCTTTTTGATTACCTTAACCATGCCGTGTTCGTTTGTTTTCAGATCATACATTTTTGGTTTTCTCCTTTCTGTAATAGTTTTATTGTAGTCCCTTTACGGGGTTATAGTCAAAGGTTTGTTCGGTATGCGGTACGTTATCCTCGCACCGCAGTTTTCACAATGACATTCGTGTATAATGCCCTCGCCCTCTTCACCGTAATCTGCAAAGTCGTAATCAGCATCCCATACGACCTTCTTGGCTTTACAATGGAAACATTCATACATGGCGATCACCCCTCTTTCAAAACTTCTTCAAAAGTGATTTGAGAAGTGTCGGCTTTCATCAGTTCCGTTGCAATATCATAATACGGCTTGTGTATCTCGATTCCGACAAAGTTTCGGTTAAATCTTGCACACGATAATCCCGTAGTTGCAAGCCCCATAAAAGGATCGAGAACCGTATCGCCTGTTTTTGTGAACTCGCCTATGATTTCATCACAAAACGGTCTGCTCATTAAAGCTCTGTGTATGTCCGAATATTCCGTGTTTGAGTTGATATTCTTGACTATCACGTTTGTATAACCGTTTGAGTTGATATACAACTTGTCGAATTCTCTGCCTTTAAGAATAAGAACTAACTCGTAGTAGTTGGCTATCCTGTGAGGGTAGTGTTGAGGTTGAGCGTTTGGCTTGTACCATACAAGGATATTGTCGATCTTGTCGGCGAAGTGTCCTATCAGGCGGTAAACGTCAGCCTTGTTGTTGAGTATCGGCTGAATGTTATAAAGCACCTGTCTTTTGCAAATTCTCAGCATTTCGTTGATACACTCGACTTGCCACTCAAACCAATCTTCCCTGTTCTCGGCTACCTCGTATTTAAAGTGTCTTTTGTTTTCCTTGTCGCTTTCAGAAACGCCCGAATCGTTATAGGGGGGGGACGTAAACACTACGTCAACGCACCCATCAGGCATTTTTTTCATTTCTTCGAGGCAATCGCCGTTTATCAGTTTGTATTCTATCATTCCTTACACCTCACTTATTCTTATGCCGTGAACCCACAACATTAGCTTACGCTTAATAGTATAGTCTTTAGTCCGTGTCGCCTCTGATTTCGTATCTTCCACAACCGTTTTGCCCGTCTTGTTATCATTATAAACGAAGTCGGCTACATAGCAGCATTTACGTTCCAAGAGTATTTCCTTGTCCTTTAACCTCCTGCCGTTCTTTCCGTAGCGTTCTTCCGTTGCATACTGATTCGGGATAAGCTCGTACTCCACCTGTAACCGCAAATCAGAAATTTCGCCTGCCCTTTCGAGCAATTTGAGTTCCAGGTATCGGTTCGCTTCGTGCTTACTGTCGAAAGTATGTCCGTCAATCGTAACCTTTGTGGCATTGTACTTCGTGCCGTTTCTTCTCCAACCTCTGTATGCCATTAGATTTCCTCGCAATCGTCAGGTACAATCAGTTCCCTAATCTTATATGTGATAGTAGGTGCTTCGCCCCTGTTGCCCTCAATCGTGATGTAAACACTGTCAATGCAATTTGCATTTGATAAAACGCTATCCACCTTGTTTACGATAGCCTGATTCAAGTTTTCTGCTTTTTGTGCCATTAGTTTTCGCTCCCTTCTTTCTTGCAACCTATCAGGTCGGCTATGCCTAAATGGTCGTTTGCAATGTGGATAATCATATTCCCTGGGTGGTTTACGCTTTTCTCTAACTCGCAAACGGTCTGATTTACCATTCTCAAAGCGGTAGCTCTACCCGAAAAGCCGCCATTGATTTCCGCACCACATATACGGCATTTGTAGGTAAATATGTAGGTTTCGCTTGCCATTAGTCTGTATCTCCTTTTGTTGTAACCGTAACTGTCGGATAGCACTCGCCTGTATCGGGATAAGGGATAGCCGCAAGCCTTACGCCTTGCCTTGCGTTGCGGTTGATGATCTCAATTAGCTTGTCCGATTCCTCTCCGCTTATGTTGATGTGTACTTCGGTTATCGAGTACGCTTCAATCAGGAAGTCATACACTTCGAGAATTTCTGTGTCCGGCAAGCACAAATCGCACTTCGCACAATTTCTATCGCACTTGCCGTTCTGCCTCTTGATACACTCTCGCTCGTTCTTCAAGACTTTAAGTATCTGCTCTGTGCTCATTATTCAAAGTCCTTTCCGCTTCGTCCAAAGCCTCTCTAAATGTCCTTGACGGCGACCACTGAATTAAAGCAATCTGCCTTTTGAACCATTCAACGATCTTCTTCATCGTCATTCACCTTTCCAATCTTGATTTGCAGGATAGCAGACACCACAATGGAATATTTCTGATGATCTGCCAACCTTTTGCGAAACTCCAAAAGTACACCTTTTGCACGATTCTTGCTCGTCGCAAAACTGTTTCAACGTTCTTGCTGCGTCTTTTGCTTCTTCTACACCTATCATTCCACAAACCTGCCTTTCATCTTCCTGCCGCAGTTCGGACAATAGTTTGAGCGAACCATACGCACATCTTGAATAAGGTGAGGCATTTTGGCGAATATCCTTTGAAGTGCAATTTCTCCGCACTTCTGACATATCGGGAGACCGTCACTATCAGTTACCCATACGCTTGTCTCTTGCGGCTCGTAAGGTTCGCTATTAGCAATACAACTTTCGCTCGGTCTGGGATCACCCTTACTTACTAATATTTTGCACGCCTCGTATAACGATTCTGAAACATCAATTACTCTTTTCATTCCGCACCGCCTTTCTTTATCCACTCAATACAGGCTTTCCAACCCATAGCATAGTCAATGGTATGTCCTGCACATTCTTCAACTGTCATAAGCCTTAATTTGCTTATATCCACATACTCGCCTTGCGGTCTTGCTTTTCCTGCCTCTTTATTCCCACAAACATAGCCCTCGTTATATGCACCTGCCATATCGTCTTTGGTATAGACTTCAACTGGCGGGGCATTGTCGATAAGGTCATCAACTTTACACATAAACTTTCCTAAATCGTTAGGTTCATACCCGTCATAGTTATCTTCGACTTCTTCTATTGCCTTTCTCAAAGCCTCACGGCTTATTGCATCGCCTTGCGGGTTGTAAGGTGTACCGTGTGTGATAGCAATCGCAATCTGGTCTTTGTCGTATTCATTGAAGTAATCAAACGCCATAATTCCGTGTTTCTTAAAGGCATCAAACATCTTATCGCTAATATCAATTATCAGTTTCATTGTCGTTCTCCTTTACCTTGAAAGTGTTATTGATAGCAAGTGCGACATTCTGCACCAATGTTTCGTCTTCAGACAAATCATTCCTGCCTATCATAACGAACATTCCGTGAACCCATTCGTGAATGAGCGTCTGTCTCTTAATTTCTTCGGGCATATCTTTTCTCAACTGTATTATGCCTGTGTGATAAGTTATATCACCCTGTACGAGTTCGCCCTTGTTCTCGGGTGGTATCTCGTCAACTTCCTTAATTCTGTAAGGTACTCCACAAATGTTTATCTTATTCATTGTCGTTTCCTCCGATAACATTGTTTATCCACTTGGGGCATCTTTTACACTCTTCGCAGGTGTCTCCCCATTCTGTCGGTTCGGTTTTTGCTCCCAAACAACAAGAAACTGCCTGATTATTTTTATCAACTTCTTGTGTCCTTATACCACCTTTTCCGTCATTAAAGACCTTGCACCTTTTGTATTGTATTCGGGCATAATTATTACTCATTTGTTGCCTCGCTTTCTTTTGCCCAATGCCGACACCAATAACTCAAAACATTCGTATAAGTCAAATAAGCATTATCCCTATCACAATGACACTCAATACGCTTTCCGTGTTCTTTGACTATCCTTTTACAATGTCTGCAATTACAACAGACTTTGCCGTTCTCAACACTCATTTTCTGCCTCGCTTTCTTCATACTGTTCTGCCTCATACTGCTGTGCGTCCCAGTTCATATCTTCCCACCAAGTTTCGTCTTTAGGTTCACACATTCCTTTTACTCTCCTTTCGGTTTTCCAAACGGGAACGTAACTTTATAGATAGTCTGATAATTGCTACCGTATCGTGACATAGCCTTGTAGGAACTGAAATACAAATCTACATGACGATTGCGGACTAATCGCCCCGTGTCCTCGCTGACATACAAACGCCCGTCTATCTCAAAATACTGTCCGAAGCGGTGCAGTTTAGGATCAATAGCGCAAGTCGTTATAGTCCCTTCGTGACAGGTCTTACCGCTTGCGGTGTTCTTGCTGCCCGTCTCTTCGTGATTATAGGCGGTGATGTAATACCGTCCGATAGGCTCTGTCGCATAAAACAGGCAATTCATTTCTTCCGATACTTCCTCTTCAAAGCGTCCGGCATATTCGAGTTTTTTTGGTATGGAATACATCAAAACTTTCAGCTTTGTGTGTTCCAAATATGCCAAGTAGTAATGAGCCGTAAAACTCTCTCTGTGCTCATCCGTGGCTTCGGGAATATAATTTGACGTTCTTATCGCCAAAACGCCGTAGAGCGAAAATATGAGCGAAATAGAGGCTATCAGAATGATCTTGTCGATGAAGTTATCCATGCTTTGCCTGTTCGGTATATGTAATACGATCTCTTATCGCTTGCCTGATCGCTTCAGAACGGTTTTCCTGCTTGTTAAGCCACTCAATAATATCGGCATCCTTTTCGTTATCCAAAAGTGCCGTCAACATCTTGTGCTTTCGCATATATTTCTTTTGGTACTTCTCGTTCTTTTTAAGTTTAATGTTCATGTACTCACCGCCTTTTATTGTTCATAAGGCAACGTGCCTGATCCTAACGCTTGCTTATCGCCTGGCGGCAGCGCCAAGCCTAACCTTTTGTTCGTGTACTCAGTAGCATAGTCTTTCAGATTGTCCTCGTAGGCTCTTCTGAATCTGTCTGCTGCGTAGGTGTCGTTTGCCGACATATTCTTGATCGTGTCCTCGAACTCCTTAACTGTCTTGTGCAAGGGTGGATATTTTGCAAGCCGTTTGTATATCTCTGCCTTACCGCCATACTCCCATCCACCGCAATCGCTTATTACGTTCCTGACGTAGCCTAATGCCTTTTCCGGCTTTATCTTTGCCCGATTGTAATAAACATTTACAAGAATGTCTGTTAAGTCTGTTATGCAGGCAGGCGGTTTCTTGTTGTGATTGTAGTATTCCTTAATAACCCAATTAAACTGATCGTCTGTCAGATTCTTAAACGGGGAATACCACAAGGCAAGCTGAATGTCGTCCTGCATATCGAATTGCCAACCGATATATACTTTCTTTAGTGCGGTAATTCCGGCAATAAATTCTTCTTTTGATAGCACAACAATTCTCCTTTAATTTGTGTATCTGTCTAATCTTGATCCTAATACGTTATCTGACGTTACCTGTCTTTCGGTTCTCATGTCCGTAACCGTCCAATATTCCTGATTTATCCACTTTGACGGCATCGGGACGTATTCAAAATTGTCCTTACTCCAATCTTTCTTCCACATTTCAAGGGAAGCCATAATATCAGGGAAAATCTTTTCCAAGTCAGGAATCTTGATAAATTTCTTCTCGCACCCGTCCTTGTTGACCTTTCGCTTGCACCGAGGGTATGCGTCCCAAAACTGTTTGAAAAGAGCTTTACGAGAATCGGTTTTTGAAGAAAGAGGCGGCAAAAGAGATAACTGTTTATCTGTATCTTTCTCTATCTCTTTATCTAACTCTATATCTTTCTCTATACTCTTACTCTCGTTATTATTCGTAACGCACTCCGTTACGCTTGCGTTATTTTTCGTAACACTAACATCAGGAATAGCCATTTTTGAGGCTTTCTGATTGTCCCTAAACCTCTGCTGCCGGATTGCGTTATCGTTATCAGCAGCACTACCAATCATTTTTGAAACTTCGTTCATGTAGATAGTAGAATCATCGAGAACGTCAATCATATTCAGTTCGGTAAATACCTTTAACGCACTCTTGACAATATCCACATTTGTGTTAGTGACTACTGACAACATTTCTGCGTTGTACGGTATCGTATCGGAAAAGCGCAACGCTCCTTCGTGATCCACACTCTCTACGAGTAATTTGAGATAGAACAGAATGTAGTCTTTGCCGTTTGGCATAGCCTCGATTATCTGTATGTCGTGTCGCTTGAAAAAGTCCTTTTTCAGCTTTAACCAATAGTATTTGCCCTTCATAGATTTCTCCTTGTGTCGTCCTCGACACGCCCAACAAGCGATTCAAACCATTCTTTTGTTGGAACAGTAGGAAAGTTGTACCACTCTCCTTCAATCTTATAACGCTTCGACAGGTTGTGAATCGTTTGCTCTACCTTATACGCTATATCGCTATGCACTTTAGCGATTAGGTTGACTTTAAAAGGTCTATTATCCAGGTCTTTTATTCTTCGCTCAACATTCTTTGAAACGCCGATCTTATACTTGCCGCCGCACTCGAACAGATATATATATCCACTCATATAAGTTTTAGGCTTGGCAGGCTCTCCGCACTTTGAATGAAGTCCCTCGTAAATTTTCTGATTTTCCTCTGCAATTTCCTCGTCTGTGTGTTCGTTGATGTATTTCTCGAACCTCGGCATTAGAGCTTTCAGTTCGCTCGGCTTAACACGGGGATTTCCTGCGACGGCATAAGAAAGAACAAGCTCACCGTCGTAAGAACAAACTAAAAACTCAAAAAAGTCTCTCATTTGCTACTCCTTAAAAGAAAACCCCGATAGTTGTCGCAAAAACTATCGGGGTAAACTTCTCATTTCGATTGTACCTGCGTCGTATCGTTTGCGACGCCGATACAACCATTCTTATTTTAACCCGATACTCAGATGGAAGTCAAGTGAACTTCTTGCCATATTCGGTGATCTCATAAAAATTGCCAAGTCCGAGCAAGTCGTCAAAACCTTTGCGCTTTCTAATCAAATTCGCACGGTCGAGATTACCAATAATTCTTTTTATAGAGCCTATTGATATGTACGGCGCACGTTTGGCAAGCAATCGTAAAGGGATGCAAGTTGTCTGATTGCCATTGTCAGCGCAATATCGTCTGATTATTGCAAATATGATCGCTTCTTTGATCCCATATTGGGTTGCGAGTTCTACGTTAAACCCTTGTTGCATATTAAACCTCAAAAGGGGGTTCGTTAATCAGCCCTGCTGCCTGACTGCCGAACATAATTTCCTCAATGCTTCCCTGACCGCCTGATTTAGCCTCTGTGGGCGTTGCAGGAGAAGGTGAAGGTGTGATTACCTTTTCTGCCTCAACGACCTGTACGGGCGTTTCTACGGCGTTCCCGACAGGCATGGAGATTGGAGTTTCGTCAAGCACGATTTCCTCCCCGGATGTGTCAACAACCGTCTTATCCATTTCGGAAGCGTCGTAAAGTGCCGCCATCTCTTCGGGGAACGCCTCTCTTAATGCCTGTGCAAGTGCGACCTTGCGGATCATAGTCGCAGGCTTTGACTTCCAATTACTCTGCCCCGTAGAGTATTCCTTAATGGAAACGGAAGCATAAATCGGTGTTGAATATCCCTTTACAAAGACTTTCGCCCAACCGCCTACGAGCGTTTCCTTGTCAAGAACGAATGTGCCCTCACGCTCTTTGAGGTTTCCACTTGCATCAACGGTCATGATGCCTGCCTGCATACCCTCGTACTTTGGGTTTCTCATAGCTCTCTTCAAGAGGACTTCCTTGCCGACTACCATCGTTGCCGGACTGTTGCCGTACTTAATCAGGTAAACTTCCTTCAAAAACGGGTTAAGTTTCTGAAACTTGCATAAAGAAAGGAACATTGTTACTTCCTGATTAGTGATCGCTCCGTTGCCGTTTACGAGCATAGACCTGACGGTTGACGGCTTTAAGATAACAGTTTCGCCATTCGGCGTGTCGTATCTGATCTCGGTTTCCTGTGACTGTGCTTTTGCCAATGAATTGTTTACTGCCATTATGTTATGTCTCCTTTGTATTAGATTCTCTGTAATTCGATTCCGTGTGCGGTGCAGAAGTCTTTAAGCTCGATTGCCTGTGACTTCGTTATCTTCACCTTGAAAGCGAACTCGTATGTCGGCTCTGCGGGTGTCGGCTCTGCGATAGCGGGTGCAACATTAACCTCGGTTGCCTTGCTCATAAGAGCCTCGGCTTCTGCCATGCGTCTTGCCTCTTCCTCGGCTCTCAACCTTGCTTCTTCTTCCCTTCTCTGTGCCTCGATCTCTGCCTGCTTCTTTGCCTCGGCAATCTGTGCCATTCTCTCGCCCTCGGCGAGTGCCTTGTTCAAATCGAGAGAAGCCTTATATGCCTCTTTCGCTTCGAATGAATAGTTCGGCATTTTGCTGATGATCTCCAAGTCGTTTACCGCCTTTTCGAATACCGCCGTGATCTCGGTTGCGATAGTCTTGTCGGTTGCAGTCTTGTTCTCCCACTTGGCATTGTAAATCTTCTCCAAAGTGATGAAGTCAATATCGTAGTTGCTTGCAATCTCGGAAAACAGTTCACGGATAGCGGTACGCTTTTCCTCAATACGCTTCTGCTCGTAGGTGTCGAGTTGAGCCTTAATGCCGGACGTTGCTTCGTCGATCATTTCGCACAACTCTTTGATCTGCTCCTCGAACTTCTCAAAAGGCTTCATGTAGTCCTTTTTGCGTGAAATACGCTCGTCGCTTAAAGTCTTTTTGAGTTTGTTGAGGTTTGCCGTGTCGCTCTTCGCCTCGGCAATCATTGTCTCGTCATAAACACGATCCTTGTAATCTGCGAGTTTCATTTCCAAAGCGGTGTGTAGCTCTTCGTAGTTAAATACTACGGGTTGTGTCTGCGGTGCTTTGATCTTCAGTTCAAAATTTGCCATTCTTTGATTTTCTCCCTTCTCAAATTGAAAGTAATAACGGCGGTTCTTCTTTTTTCTTCAATCTGTCATAGAACATAGCCGCCGCTTCCATGACGATTGGTATATCCTCTTCGCACTCGGAACGCTCGATGTGGTAATCCCGTTCAACAATATACCTGTTGCCAGGATATTCGTGCCTTAGCCTTGCTCGTAAGTCCACATAGTCCCACTCGGTAACTCCAAGATAATAAACCACTTGGCAATAGTAGTTATCAGGAATACGATTATTCCACTTCTCGGCTTGTGCCTTGCTTGTGATGATCGCCGTCTTGCTTTCAAACACGCCCTTGCGGTCTGTTTCCTTTTCCCTACTCCAACCGTCGAGGCTTGCCGCCGCAAACGGATATTTCGAGTTGTGCCAAGAGTTATAAGGAACGTAACTCACTTCGAGTTCGGGATGGTCGAGAGCGAATAATGCCCTGATGTGCTCTTCTGCTTTCGTACCGTACTCAACTGCGGCGTTGCCGGACAAATCAGGTGCTTCTACAAGTCCGACCTTTTCACGATACAGTTGCAGATTGGTTTTGTATGGGTTAAGACCGAGTATGCAACTCACATCTGAACCGCCTAAATACTTCTTTCGATTTTTAAGCCACGCTTCGTGATTTTTGCAACGGTGCATTTTTACGCTCATACTATTTTTCTCCTTCGTAATATTCAAAATGCAAGTGCTTTTCGTGTTTGCGTTTCTTACGACAAACTTCTGTAATATGCGATTGCGATAGTCCAAGTTCCGTAGCCGCTTGATACGAAGATTCGTAAACGATTCCGTATTCAACACAAATAACGGGTTTGCGGTGCAATTCCCAATATTTATTGAGGTTTTCTTTATAGCTCAACCATTGGAGATTGCTGACACGGTTATCTTCTTTATTCCCGTTTATGTGATCTACGGTGGCTTTGTTTTCGGGGTTAGGTATGAAGGTCGTAGCAACCAATCTATGTAGCCTAACCTTTTTGACTTTGCCGTTTTCGGGGAAAGAAACATACAGATAGCCGTCTTTATCTTTTGCATAAGTGAGAAACCTACCTGATTTTGTATTTCTAACCAAACCCGTGTCTGAAACATAATAGTTTTCGTAGCCTTCAATCTTCTTCCACCTCATACGCTCACCACCTTACACCGATACACTTTGAGCATAGTAAAAATCTTTCTCCTTCCCGTTGAAATCTTTGCCGTCGGGGTACTTCATGATTCTGTACCTCTTAACACGGCTCTCCGTACCGTCAATATTTGTTACCTTGATGTACTCTGAATCAATCACAAAGCCTGCGTTCTTCATATCGGACATTCGGCTTGCAAGTCTGTAAATGCCAAGCCTCAATGCGTCCCTCTGCGTTATCCAAGTGAACTTTTTGCAATACTCGATGATCTTCTTGACCTGGGTGTACTCGTTCATACGCTCACCCCCAAGATAGAATGTGATACAAAGTAGCCCTCGGGTAACGTTTCCGAAGTGCGGTAAATGTGAACTCTCGCAGGCTGCTTCTTTCCGCCAACCTTAAACCACAATCCGTGGCTCATAATGAAGTTACGCATTACCGCCTTTGCTTTCTCGTATGTAAGTCCGTATTCCAAGACACACGGACGGAATTTGATCTTTGCCTTGCTTGTAGGCACTACGATAACGTAGTAAGTGTTCTTGTCTATCATGTTGTTTTTCCTTTCTTTACTTTGGAATGAAATAATCCAACGGTTCAAATACTGCTCTGCAAATAGCAACATAATCTCCAACGGTGATCTTGCTGTTCTTATTGACTATCATCCAAAGTCGGTGGTATGGAATCTTAGATTCTTTCGCTAACTTCTTGATTGATATATTGTTGTCGATTATATATTGCTTAATGTTCTCGATAATCTCCTTATCGCCGTGCATCATTTAACCTCCTTTCTCTTAACTTATGCCGTTATTATATGCTTTCGTTACAAAAATGTAAATAGGAAAATCAGAAAAAAGGGAAATATTTTTCAATTTCCCTTTCTCCTTTTAAGAATTAAAGTATTGTTTTAAATCCGGCTATAGTCTGCATTCGTTCAAAAGCGATACGGCTCATTATGATATTATCGTTATTGTTTTCCATACTTGTACCTCTCTTTGATTATAGCATTTTTAATATTTTATATTCAAGTTACCGTGTTCATTGATCCAGTCAATTACTTCTTTGTAACCTAAACCGCCCTTTTCTTTCGGCTTCATAATAAACTCGTATTGCTTTGGGTGAGTTTCTTTGAGCCTGACAAGTCGGCTTTCTTTCTCCGCTACACAACCAAACATACAGAACATACACCCCGTCCTATCGCATTTAGTTGTTTTCAACTTCCTCGTATCTTCGGCAAGTCCCAGGTCGCAGAAGTCGAGTTGCCCGTCAATCTGTTCTCCGCAGTAGTCCGGCACTATCTCGCCGTAAACTGAACATATCTCGATATTGTTATCCTTGATGTATTGCAGAACATCGTTGTTAGTCCAAAAGGACATAGGGGTTGAAGTCGGGTTCTTTGCCTCAAACGCGTTGCAGCCGTTCTGTAACCACTTCTGCGTTCTCAATCTTGATTCTTCTGTCATGGTTGCAAGAATCGGAACTCGCCCCGTTTCTTTTCCGTAGGAATGAGCAGGTGCTTTCTTCATCACATTACAACAACGGTTGGAGATTTCAAAAGGTGCGTCAAGGAAAAACTTATATCGCTCCTGGCTATATAATGACTTGTCAGGGGTAATCTCCGTCTTGTTCGATTTCGGCGGTAGCTCCCCCAACATTATCAGAAGCCTCTCGTTTGCTCCCCCTTGCCGATTCGCCATTCTCTCCTTTAGCGTACTTACCAACTCCGCACACCTTATCATAGAAATACTTATACGAGTATCGTCTGTCTGTCTGTCTGTCTGTCTGTCTGTCTGTCTGTCTGTCTGTCTGTCTGTCTGTCTGTAATGATTGTGCCGTCAGCGATTAACTGTGTCAAGTATTTTCTCGCACCGTAAACGCACTCGGACACTTCTTTACTGATAAACGGATAACCGTACTTTTCGATTACCTGTTTAAATGTCATTTTAGGTCTTATCCAATCGACATTATCCCAAGTATTAACGAACTGCCTGATTTCGGGATATTCAAGTCCTGTGTCAACGAATACCGCCTTTATGTCAGGAAATATACTACGGGCGATAGTAAGTAATACCGTACTGTCTTTGCCGCCCGAAAACGATACATACACTCCGTCAAGTCCGTAATGTTCAACCCATTCACGAAGTCTTTGCTTTGTCATGTTAATCTTTATGTCAAGTGGTAACGCTTGTTTTACTCGTAGGTCTTGTATTGTATGCACTCTTGCTCTCCTTTTGAATCAATACTATTCAAGTTGCCATTTTTCTTCCGCAGTCAGGACAGTAATTACTCTTCTTATACTTCGAGCAACAACTACACTTCGAACAGAAGTAATGATAATGCCGCTTGTCAACTTTCTTCTTTATCCAGTACGCTTCGGGCTTGTTCCGTCCGGCGTTCAATCCGTCCTCAAAACCGATCTTGTATGCGTCGGATATTGTTAGATCACTCATTATTCCTCAGCCTACTTTCTTAACAGGTGGGAAATCAAGTTCTAAGTCCTCAGGGTGTTTGGCAACGTATTCCGTAACGTGGTATTGAGGCTTGACCGTGATAATCGCAGGGCGTATCACCCTTGCTGAAGTCCTCGGCTTTTCGTTCTTTCTTTCAAAGATCATTCCTGCATAAAAGCAAAGCAGAAAAGCGATTGTGTAACTGTAAATGCAAATGATAATTAACCAGTTCATAGCTTCTCCTTTCTTGCAGGGCGAACCTTTCTCGTCTTTAACATTTCAATCTCCTTTTCGCAAATATGCTTTTCGGTAAGAACGCCTGCACAATAGCAAATTATCATAGCAAGTGCTGAAAGAATGTAGTAAGTGATGTTCATGTTTGTTTTCCTCCTTTGGATTTGTGCTTATTATATGCTTTAATTACGTTTTTGTAAATACCCCGAGCGAAATAATTTTATGTTGATTAGAGTGGCACACCGTGTTATATTGGAAATGCCTACCTCTATGTAAACGTAAATATTCACACAAGGCAAAGAAAAGGCTACCCGATTTGTTTCGAGTAGCCTTTTCATTAGGGAGAAATAGAAGGTTTATGGGAATGTGCCCTTTTATACTTCTTTAAGATACGACATTGATACCCAACAATCGCCCGTGATCCTTGCCCATCCGCCGTTCTTCTCATATACAGACACGATTGCACCGTTTTTGAGTTCTCCGACCTTATTCTTGTCGCCAGGTGCAACAACAGGTGTGCTGCGAATAGCAAGGAATGTCTTAATGCCTGTTACCCTGTACTTCTTTTCAGTAGGAACTACGATAGGCTCGGGTGTAGGTATCGGTAACGGCTCGGGTTCGGGTTTCTTATCATATTTAGGCTTGCCAAAACCCTCAATCTTCGTGCCGATAGAGGTAAACAGGTATTGGCACTCGCTAACCTTGTTGTTACGGTTGCCCTCTGATGTGGTAATACCTCTTTCGTCACGATCTATGACAATACCCGTGTGAGCGTATTTGCTTGTAACCTTGCCCTTACTATCAACGCTATTAAAGAAAACAACATCACCGATTTCGACTTTATTCTTGTCGGTAAAATATGCGTTGTGTTCCTTAAAATAGCCTGCGAGGTATTTTACCACGGCACTTAAATTGTCGTAGCTCGGCTGATAGAGTACGGCATAAGTTTTAGCCTTGTCCTTGTCGCAACCGTGATAAATGCAATCATCAACATAAATGCAACACCACGGCAAGTTTTGTTTCTTTTGAGGCTTGAAATAATTGATAGCGTCCAACTCTTTTGCGTAGGGATTCCAATTATTGTTACCCTCTTTTGTGCCCTTTTGACTTTTAGCGTAAGCCACAACGCTTTCGGGGTAGCAAACAGACATAGCGTCACGCTTTCAACTGCTTAACGACCTGATTTACGCCCGTTGCCGCAAAGCCTGATACAATACCCGTAGCGAGTGCAATCGCCCAGTTGTCGCCAGGAATGAAGTTGGGAATAGTCAGGAATGTTGCAATACCCAAAATTCCACCGATCACACCGCAAATCGTAGGAATGAACTTATCAAGTGCTTCATTACCTACCGCCTTGCAACCGACACCAACAAGATAGCAAATAACTACTATTGCCGGAATTGATACGATTTCTGTCATTTTCATTTTCTCCTTTCGGTTATTTTTAATTGTGTTGTTATATCGTCTAATCGGTGATGCGCCGATTTAGCACTCTGTTCAACGACAATCAGGCGTTCTCTGAGTTCGTCAGACGAAGATGCGTACCTGTCGATCTTCGTGTTGATTAATTCAATGCTGCCTTCCATGTTCTTCATTTTCTCGTCAATCACAAGGTCGTGAGCCTTATTAGACATAACAGTAGTAACGATAGTAGGGATAGCAACCGACAAACCCGAAATTAAAGCCACAATGATTGGTACTATTGCCTCACTCATTCCCACCACCTCACTCTTTACTAAAAATAGCAATTATTGACACAATTATCGCTAATATAATTCCTGCTTTTAATGCCATATCACTCACCGCCTTTTTAATGCCCCAACACTCATTGTTAAAGCCTCTTTAATTTCGGGCACTTGTGCAATAATGCCGTTATCTTTAAATGGCTTTTCCAAATCTTCTATAACCCAAATCAATTCTTCTATAATGCCAATAGCAATTTTCTTTTCCATATCAATCACCGCCTAACTTCTTCATATCACCAATAGTCTTGATTTCTTCTTTCGGCTCGTCAATTTCTTTCGTCTTTTCGGTATCTTCGCTTTCCTCTGTCGGTTCTTCTTCGCTACCGCTATTGCTACCGCCCAAGAACACACCGCCAAGTGATTTAGCACCGCTACCGCCACTGTGGTTAGCGACATATTCCGAAACAGAACACTTGTATCCGACCGCACAATCGCCTGTATCTGCGTAGATGTTGTTCGTGCCGATAAGTGTTGCGATAGGCTCTCCGTCAGGCAAGTCAATGACGTAAGGTGTTGCAAGCGGATAAACTAACTGCGTATTTGCGTTTGCCGTCTTAAAATCTGCAACTGTTGTATAGGCATCATCACGAACATAAATGTATTTGCTTGAACCTACCGAGATAATCTTTTCGTTCTGCATTGTCGATGTCGTTTGAATAACATACTCATAATTTGAACATTTGAGAACGCCGCCATTTGTCTTGTCGGTTATTTGAGCATAGAACAAGTAACTCTGCCAAGCACCGCTATTATTCGAGCGTGAGAACGGAATATCGCCAAACAGTTTAATTCCGTGTGTTACCTCAAACTGCCTATGTCCGTCTTTGTCCTGCGTGAAATGACCGCCATAGTAAGTGCCACCAAGATTGATGATGTATTCATTACCAACATAAGGCTCGTATTCAGTTGCAACAGAACCAACTTCGAGTTTTACAAAGGCTATCTTTCCAATCTGTGTTTCAAATGCACTTTGGTCAATCATAGAGCCACTACGCAAATAGTATAAACTTCCGTCAGATGCAAAGGTGTATGTTCTGTTAAACAATGAAGACCCCGTTGTAATGTATGCAACTCTTGTACTTGTTATTCCGTCGGTCTTGCACAAATATACATACCGAGGTATATCGTTTTCGTCTATACCAAACGATATAGTGTACGTTTCTCCAACTTTCGTTGGTAACTTATACCCTCTGTTTGAATAATTTGTAGGGACCTCACCGACCGTAACAAGATTAGGTTTCCAACTTTGAAAATTAAAAAAATCATCGTTATCAAGCAAGTTCTTGCCCGTTCTTGCAATCTTAATCTCACTCCAACCGCTAATCGGTAAAGGTGTTGCAGGTGTAGGTGTTCCTGCCTCTTGCACCGCATTTACATCAATCTCCAATAACTTTAAAGGCAAAGCGAGGTCTGTCTCAAAATTAGCAACACTACCGCTTGCCGTATCGTCAGGCAAAATGCCATAAACAATATCATCAACCTGTTCTTTGGTGTAAGTGTCGCTCTTGTCTGCCTTATCGTCAAGAAGATCATCAACTTCGCTCTTGTCGTAATACTGCGTCATATCGGGTAAATCGGTAACATTTGCCTTGTCATTCAGCAAGTTATCCGTCTGCGATTTAGTGTAAACATCACCTGTAT